>ERZ772956.117-NODE-117-length-63465-cov-6.890380_pt1 | contig 63465 bp, 56 predicted proteins | sample MGYA00580683_ERZ772956 | MGnify/ENA primary metagenome ERZ772956 (study PRJEB29015, sample SAMEA2738077) | human oral metagenome | biome: human oral; feature: human-associated habitat; material: saliva | place: China | collected 2212 ... | reverse complement strand
GCCTGCGCCTGCGGTTGCGGCTGGGTGAGGTAGGGGTTTAACGGCTGGGTGGCCTGCTGGCCGTAGACCTCGATGGGCTGACCCGGCTGCACATTCTGGCCGGGCTGTGCCTGGCCGTAGCCTTGCGGTACTTGAGGAGCCTGTGCGGTTACGTAGGGGTTGGCTTGAGCTGGCGCGGTTACGTAGGGGTTGGGAACCTGTGGAGCAGAGTACGCGCTCGCGGCCTGCGCACTGGAGTTAGAACTCTGTGCAGAAGCCTGCCCCTGTAGTGCGAAGGCCTCAGGTGCTGAAGCCTGTACCTCAGGTGCAGAAGCCTGGCTTTGAGCGGCTGGGGAGGACTGCGTCTGGGAGGACTGTGCTTGGGCCGCCCACTGCCCCTGGGGTGCGCCCCACTGAGGTGCGGCGGCGGCAGCGGTACCTGCGGCGCCAGCGTCCGCAGCAGCGCCCTGCCCCTGGGACGAAACCCCCGGAGCCTGGAAGCCCAAAGAATCCTGGCCCGGCGTCGTCGGCACATAACCGCTAAAAGCCCCAGAGCTAGCCGAAGCGCTATCCTCACTCTGCGCGGGCAGGCCATCTGTGAAATTGCGGCGGGCCTTAAGCTTGCGGATAAGCGCAATGACCCCAAAAATGCTCAGTCCCAGACCAACCAGCCCAAGGAAAGCACCAGCGCCCACAAAGATACGGGCGTAAATCAAGTCATTACTAGAGGTGACCGTAGTGGTGTCGGTGATGTCGGCGATAGCAAAAACATCGGCACGGTCAAGGTTGGGGTTAGAGCAAGCAAAAGAGTAGCTGCCCGACTTATTGGGGCTGAAAGTCGCCACCTTGTAGTAGCTCCTGCTCACCTTAAGCTCTTCGCCAGAGGTGGTGGTTACCGTGGGGCTATAGCCATCGGGGCCAGACACCACGCAGGAGGTTTGGCGAGCGGAATCCAACTTCGTTGAGGCAGCATAGAAAGCGTAAGTCCGGTTGGCCTCAAGCTGGGTGCTCTTGGAAGTGCCCGGAGAAAAAGATGATAAAGACGGCAGCGTGGCGTCAGTCAGGTTCAGTGAGGCCAGGCCCGCGCCCACCGCCAAAGTGATTAGCCCGAGAACCAGCCAGAATACTGACAGCCCCAGGCCCGGCTTGCTGATAAGGCTTTTCTGGTCCGTGGGCGGCAAAATTCCGGCGTTTTGCCCCGGGGAGGCCCAGGTTGTGGCCGCGCTGGGGGCGCTTTGCGGGTTCGGGCCGCTGGCGGAGCTGTAACTGGTGCTGGCGGCGCCGTACGGTCCTGGATTGAACTGGTTGTCCGGCATGATTAATCCTTAAATCGGTTGCTGTTCTAAGCCTAGCTGAATAGGTGCCGGGCTCGGCGTTTTACGTGGCTGGTACGACGGCGCCCATGCTGGTTGCGTTATCTGCGGGGGCGACGACGGCGCAGCTGGCGTGGCACGTCAAAGTTGCGTAGGCCGATACTCGGGTGAGGCGGTGGCTGTGGGGCCTGCTGATGCTGACGCGGGCATGTATGCGGGCAGAGGCGTGGGAAACTCAGCCTGTAGTTGGCGACGCTCTTTAGAGGCGCGCCAAATGTTACGAATACTCGCAACTATTAAAGCTGTCTCCAATAAAATCATGGCTGCGCTAATGATTACCCAAAAATAGCCAAGAAATAGCCATATTTGAGTCTTAGCGTAATAGTTGTCTGTAGTGTCTGCTACAGCAAAAGAGTGTGAACCGCTTAAATTAGGGTTAACGCAAGAAAAACTGTAAGTACCGGTTTTACCTGCAGAGATTCTGCCAAGTTTGTAGTAACCATCAATGTCAAGCTCGCTGTCTACTGGCTGTGCCATGATGGAGGCCTGGTAGTCTCCAGGGCCTGAGATTACACAGCTGGTCTTGTCGGCTATAGCCTGAATGTTGGTTTTAATGTAGAAATAGTACTCTTTATTGTTGTCTAGATAAACACTTTTGGGGTTGTCTGCAGAGAAAGTGTTTAAGTTTGGCGCGATTATAGTTGGCAGACATAAAGTCAGGACGATAGCGTAACTTGCGATAATTATTAGCCTGAAAAATATGATAATTATTTCGGCCCATAATGGACGGGGCGGTGGCGTAGCTCTTGCTGGGGTTTGTAGCTCTTTCTGGGGTCGCAGATATGCTGGCCCGAAGCTGGCTGGGGCGTGAATGTTTTTAGCGTTGGGGCTGGCATAGATGCGAGCGAATGGGTCGCTGTCTGCTGCAGCTAGGTTGGCGGCAGCTTGAGGCTGGCTAGCGGGCATGACTAATCCTTAAATCGGTTGCTGATACAACCCTAGCGGAATAATCAGTGCACCTAGAGCTGCCTGGTAGGGGGTTAGTACCCTTGACAACTAACTTAAACAGTGCCTTGCAGTGATCGCTTGTATGCGCGTGAACGTGCTGCGTTACGAAGGCCCCTGAAAATAAGATTTATTGTGCCCGCAGATATTAGCAGTAGTCCAGGTAGTGCAATGCTTGAAGCATAAAAAACTATGATCCGGTTATAGCATATTTCTGACGACATATCGTGGACTTTAGGAAATGCGGTAGTTTCAGCTATAATAAATGACTTATATTTTGATTCACTTCGGTCTGTGCAGAAAAACTTGTAGGTGCCAGACTTTGTGGGGCGCACTTGTCCAAAGTCATTATAAAATTCTATGAATGAATAATGTTCGCTAGGTTCCCAGGTTTCTGTAGGTAAGTTATTTCCTTTTGAGTCTACGATTATACAATGTGGGGAATCATATTTATGAGAAGTATATAGGGTATAGGTTTTGTTGGCCTCAAGATAGATACTCTTAGTGATGCTCCCTTCGAAAGCAGTGGGCATAGGAATGGTTGTTCTTCCAAAGTACGGTTCAGCTATTACTATGCCCAGCATGAGTGGGAATAACCCGAAAATAATCATGAACACTGAGCTGTCGCAGTACCAGAAACAATCTGAGATGCGTCGCCAAAGTGTTTTCGGTGCCTTGCTAGCTGCGTTGCTCGCGCTTGCATCAATTTTTTCGTCACTGGCCATAGTGAATCCTTAAAACTGTGTGCTTGGGCAGAGTCTAGCTCAAACCTGGAACTGCATGTGCATATTTAAGGCCACCGGGCGCCGTCGCCAAAACAGCGGGGCAGACAAGAACGCGGCGCAAGTAAAACGCAAAGCCACCGGGCGCCGTCGCCGCCAGGGCACCAAACTGGGCGTCGTCGGCAGTGAGGCCAGCGCCTACCAGGCGGCGCAAGCAAAATATCGGTTCGGGCAAATCAGGCCAAAGCCAGTAAACTAGGGGCCATGACGCACATTCTCTCAGCTGTTGCCTGGCCCTATGCGAACGGGCCGCGCCACATTGGCCACGTAGCCGGTTTCGGTGTCCCCTCAGACGTTTTCTCCCGCTACATGCGAATGGCTGGCTATGACGTGCTCATGGTCTCCGGCACTGACGAGCACGGCACCCCCATCCTGGTGGCCGCTGACGAAGCTGGAGTTAGCGCCCGCGAACTAGCAGACGAAAACAACCGCCTCATTGTTGAGGACCTGGTTGCCCTGGGTCTGTCCTATGACCTATTTACCCGCACCACCACCGGTAACCACTACCGGGTTGTGCGTGAAATGTTCGAGGCCGTGCGCGACAACGGTTACATGATTGAGCGCACCACCCGCTCAGCCATCTCACCCTCCACCGGCCGCACCCTGCCCGACCGTTACATTGAAGGCACCTGTCCTATCTGTGGAGCCGACGGCGCCCGTGGCGACCAGTGCGACAACTGCGGTAACCAGCTTGACCCCACTGACCTGATCAACCCCCGCAGCCGTATCAACGGCGAAACCCCCAAGTTCGTCGAATCTAACCACTGGTTCCTGGACCTGCCGGCGCTAGCCGACGCCCTAGGCGAGTGGCTGGATGAGCGTGAAGCCTCGGGCACCTGGCGCCCCAACGTCATTAAGTTCTCCCAGAACATCCTCAAGGAAATTCGCCCGCGCGCCATGAGCCGCGACATTGACTGGGGTATCCCGATCCCCGGTTGGGATGACCAGCCTGGCAAGCGCCTATATGTGTGGTTCGACGCCGTAATCGGCTACCTGTCTGCCTCCATTGAGTGGGCGCGCCGCAGTGGCGACCCCGAGGCCTGGCGCCAGTGGTGGAACAACCCCGACGCCCTGACCTACTACTTCATGGGTAAAGACAACATTGTTTTCCACTCCCAGATTTGGCCTGCTGAAATGCTGGCCCAAAACGGTAAGGGCTCACGCGGCGGCGACCACAACCCCTTCGGTCAGCTAAACCTGCCCACCGAGGTGGTTTCCAGTGAGTTCCTAACCATGGAGGGCAAGAAGTTCTCTTCCTCCCACGGCATCGTGATTTATGTGCGTGATGTGCTCAGCCGCTACCAGGCTGACGCGCTGCGTTACTTCATCTCCATTGCCGGCCCGGAAACCGCTGACGCTGACTTCACTTGGGCTGAGTTTGTGCGCCGCACCAACTCTGAGCTGGTGGCTGCCTGGGGTAACCTGGTCAACCGCACCGCCTCCATGATTCACAAGCGTTTCGGGCAGATCCCCGAGCCGGGCGAGTTCACTTTCGAAGACCGCTCGCTGCTATCTGAGGTGGAGCGCGGCTTTAAGACCGTGGGTGACCTGATCATGCACCACCGCCAAAAGGCCGCCCTGAGCGAAGCCATGCGCCTGGTGGGTGAAGCCAACCGCTACATCGCTGAGACTGAGCCTTTCAAGCTCAAGAGCGAAGACCAGCAAGAGCGCCTACGCACCATTCTGTTCGTGTTGGCCCAGGTGGTGGCCGACTTGAACCTGATGCTCAGCCCCTTCCTGCCGCACGCCGCTAACGACGTCGACCGCGTAATGGGTGGGGACGGCCAGATCGCCCCCATGCCGGTAATTGAGGAAGTAACCGAGCTGGACCCGCAGGTGCTGCCGGCAGACTTCGCTGGCCGCAAGTCCTACCCGATCATCACCGGTGACTACACCACCGCCCCCACCTGGGAGCGTCACGCAGTCACCCCGGGCACGCCCGTAGGCAAACCCACCCCGGTGTTTGTCAAGCTTGATGAAGCCATCATTGAGCAGGAGCTGGCCCGTTACGCCGGGCAGGTAGCCGACGACGTCACCGGCGCCTGAGCCGCCTAGAAACTAACTGTGCCCTCGTCGCTAGCCGTAACTGGTAGCGCCGAGGGCACGTGCATGTAACTTGCGCCCTTAACCGGGCTCTGCCCCCATCTACCAGGGAGAACAAAGTGTCTAAACGTAAGCCGAGCGATTGGCCGGCGCTGGAAAATATTGCCCGCCTGCCGCAGGCGGTTATGGATAACCACACCCATTTGCCGATTTCGCCCACTGAGGGGCCGGGGGCGGCGGCTGCTTCCGGCCCGCTTAGCGCCGCGCAGCTGGTGGAGCGGGCCCAGGCGGTGGGGGTGGACCGCATGATCACTAGCGCCTGTGAGCTGCCTGCTTTTGCGCCGTCGCTGGAGCTGGCCCGACAGCTGCCGGGGGTGAAGGTGGCGCTGGCGATTCACCCGAATGAGGCGGTGCTGCATGCAGGCGTCAGCGAGGTGGGCCCTGATGGTTTGCAGCCGCGTTTTGAGGCCCACCATGGCGCATATGATCTCGACGCCGCCTTGGCCCAGGTGGAGCGGGCCTGCCGTGAAAACCCCGAAACTGTGGTGGCGGTGGGGGAGACCGGCATGGATTTGTTCCGTACCGGCCCGCGTGGGGGCGTGGCGCAACGGGAGTCTTTCCGTGCCCATATTGCCCTGGCTAAGGATCTGGGTTTACCGTTGCAGATCCATGACCGCCAGGCTCACCGTGAGTGCATTGAGGTTTTGCTTGCCGACGGCGCCCCTGAGCGCACGGTTTTCCACTGCTTTAGTGGGGATGAGGCTATGGCCCAGGTGTGCGCTGAGCACGGCTGGTATGCCTCAGTGGCGGGGCCGGTAACTTACAAATCTAACCGGGAACTGCACGCTGCAATTGCGGCGATGCCACAGCAGTTGCTGCTGATAGAAACCGATGCCCCCTACCTGCCGCCCACCCCTTACCGGGGTATGCCTAATGGCTCTTACCTGTTGCCAGTGACGTTAACCGCCTTGGCGCAGCTGCGCCAGCTGAGCCTAGAGCAAATGTGCCAGCTGGTTAACCGCAACAGCCGTGAAGTGTACGGCTTCTAAATGGGGTTGTAACTAAACCAGGTAGTTCCTAACTCCAAACTAGAGTTGGAGCTAATACCAAGTGGGAGTGCACTAATTCAAAAACAAGCGTGCTCCGGGCCTGAATGAACAGGCCCGGCGCACGGGAGTATTAGACCTGGGCAGCTCAGAAAGCTTAGACGCTGTCAGGGCGCCTGTTGGACGCTCAGTTGAGCGGGCGCACCTGGGCTTCGGGTACGGCCACGGGAGTGGAGTTGGACTGCCCAGAGCCACCAAATAGGCGCTCCTTAACCGACTCAACCACCTTGTCGGTGACTTTTTCACCCTGGCGTTTGACGGCGTCGGAAACCTTAGCCTTAGTCGAATCCACGCGGTTGCGCACGGCGGGAGTTTCCGCCACACGCCCGGCAGCGGCCTTAATCTTTTCGTACTGGGCGCGCCCGGCGCGGGTGCCCAGCACATAGCCGCCGGTCAGGCCAATCAGAAATGGGAGCTTGCTAGCCATTTTGTTCTCCTTACGGTTGAGGGCCTACCAGCGAAGCTGGCAGTTTACGGGCCAAAGTGAATCCGTCGCGGCCACTGACCACCAGGGCGCCGGACTGTTTGAGGCTGCGCACCTGCGGCTCAGCTAGGGCCAGGTGGTTACCACCCGCTAAAACATGCTCTGATGAGGTCAGTTTACGGATAGCGATAGCCTCCACCTTGTCGCCGTGGTCGTGGGCAAGGTCGCCGTAAATGATCCGGTCAAACTGGCCGTCGTCGCCAATTAGTAGCCACTTTACCTCAGGCAGGTCAATCATTAGGCGGCGCAGCTGGGTGCGTTTGTGTTCCAGGCCCGAGCGGAACCAGCCGGTGTTGGTGGGACCCCAGTCGGTCATAAGCATGGGGCCGCGCGGGAAGTTGTTGCGTTCAAAGAAGTTACGCAAAGTGGGCACCACATTCCAAGCGCCGGTGGACAGGTAGATTACCGGCGCACCCGGGTTGGTTTTTTGCACCCGGTTGAGCAGCGTGGACATACCCGGCACGGCCTGGCGCGCAAAAGATTGCTTAACGAAAGCGTTCCAGCTGGCCACCAGGGCACGCGGCATGTGAGTGACCATTACGGTGTCGTCGATGTCGCACACCACGCCCAGCTGTGGCCCGTCAGGGATGATCAGCACGGGGGCTTTGATTGTGTCCATGGCGGGGCCGGTGATGGTGGCTTCATGCCAGCCGGGTTTGAGGTTGTGGTTACGGATGACGACGTCGATATAGCCGCCCCGGTCTGCCTGTGCGGAGAGTTTGCGCCCACCCACCTTCACAGTGAAGGGGATGAACGGCACGGGAATATCAATGAAGGAACGCCAGCCGCGCTGGGCGTCTAGCAGTGAAGCCATGGCAGCTTCACGCAGTTGGGTGATAGAAGGCAGATCCTCAGGGATGTGCTGGAATAGTGGGCCCTCGGCGGGTGCGCCGGGTGGGCGCATCACTACGCGCGCAATTACGCGCACCATGGTGGTCGAGCCGTAGCCGTCATAGGCCACTGCTCGCGGGCGCCAACCAGCGCGGCGTAGTCGCGGAATCACGTGGCGGTGGAAGTGTTCCTCACCGCGTCGTGCCAAGTCAGATAGGGGCATTGGTTCTCCTTAAGGAGTTCCAGCCTAGTCGAGCTGTTGCCTGCACCGGTAACGCCCAGGCCAGGGCTACGCCAGAGGCGATAGCGGCCAGGGTGTAGGAGGAGCCCACCAGCTGCTCTACCACGTTCCAGTGCAGCTCGTTAACCTGCCCGTGGGAGAACCACCAGTGCGGGGCCATGATAAATAATGCTCCCTGCACTAGGGCCACAGCGGCCAGGGGTGCGGACTTTAGCCGTAGCGCCACCACGATTAGCGCCACCACGCTGGCTAGCCCCCACACCCAGTGGTGCGACCAGGTGATGGGGGAGACCAGCAGCCCCAGGGTCATGATTACTACGGCGGTCAGTAAGGTGGCTAGGTTTTCGGGTAGCACCGGGGCGGCTGGGGTAGTGGCGACGGCGCTCGGGGTGGTGACGTCGGCAGAAGCGACGGCGTCGCTGGCGGCTAGCTCGACGGCGTCGGCAGCAGAGGCAGCAGCCCCAGTGGCGGGCACGGCCGCATTAAGGGGGCCGGGCGCGGCGTCGTCGGAGATAACATGCGGGGTAACCACGCTGGTAGCGGCGGCCTGAATACGCAGGCATAGCCAAACGGCGGCCACTAAAGCCAGCGCCACCGTGATAGCCCAAGCAATACTCCAGGCGTTTTCCGGCAGGGCGCGGGCCACGAGACCCTTCAGGTTCTGGTTGCTGGTGTAGTAGGCATCCCCGGCGCGCTGGGGGTCCCACATGGCGTCAAAGAAGAAACGGGTCGACTCGCCCGGGCTTATAACCCAGCTGAGCAAAGTGACAGCGAGCGAGGTAGCCACCATGGTGATAGCTGAACGCCACTGACGGCGCAGCAGGAAAATAAGTACGGCAATAGCTGGGGTCAGCTTGATAGCGGCCGCCAAACCAGAGGCCACGCCGCGTCCCTTCCAACTGGGCGGCGCGGCCACATCAATCATCACCAGCGCCATCATGGCGGTGTTGACCTGGGCAAAACCAACCGACTGGGTAAACGGCTCCAGGCACTGTTGAACCAGGATCGCCGCCCAGGGGGCGATAGCAAAAGCTGAGCCCCAAGACCAGCCCAGGCTGCGCCCTACCAAGGCCACAATCACAGCAGTTTGCAGGGCGATAGCCATGATCATTAGGCGTGCGGCGGTCTCATAATCAAACCAGGTCAGTGGGGATAGCGTCCAAGCTCCAAAAGGCGGGTAGGTGAAGGGGTACATCTTGTAGTCAGGCAAGGCGTACCAGTCGTACAGGGAATTACCACTAAACCAGTTATTTAACGCATACCAGTACACGTATACGTCAAAATGCTGAGGCAGCTTGTACTCCTTGTCGTACATCTGCGGATAAGTGGCTCCCAGTAGGCAGAGCCATCCAAGTATCTGCGCAATCGGTGCGCGCACCGTGGCATAAATGCTAGCGCGTAAGTCTACAAAAGAACGATTCATGATACCTCGATACTTGGCCTGGCTAGGGGCTAGCTAAGCGCAGATACAAATATCCCTAGGGTATCTGACGTACCCCCAGGGTGCGGCGCAAAGTACGAGCCCCACTCCACACAATCACCACAGCCAGCCACGACATAACCGTAACCGCCAAGAAACCACCATGCGCACCGGAGTTGTCGATAGCCAAACCAGCCAAGAACGTACCCACAGAAACACCCACGTTAATAGTGGTGCTAAGCCAAGTCAGGCCCTCAGTGATCTGGTTGTCGGCCACCGAATGCTGCACAATCTGGTTGGCGGTAGTGAAAGTAGGGGCAATAGCCATACCGGTGATGGCCGCAGCTACCGCCACAAACCACAGGTTAGGGGCAAAAATCAGGGTGGAGGCACCCAATGCCAAAACAGTCACGCCCACCACGAACTGGCGTTGCAACGGCCAATGCCACTGGCGTGAACCGTGAATCAGTGCTGCCACCAGTGAGCCGGTAGAGAAGCAAGCCAAGATTGCGCCGGAAAGGTTCTTGTGACCATGCTCGGTAGCTGAAGCCACGATCGCCACATCGTTGGCGCCAAACAGGCCACCTAACACTAGGCAGGTAAGCGCAGTAACCACCAACGCCCCATTACGCAAAACATGGGACTGGCCGGATTGCTCCTGCACGGCAGCGCGCCCCTTCGCCGGCGGCTCAGTGGCGCGCTGGGATAGGAACCACAGTGAACCCACCGCCTGGGCGCTTACGGCCACAATCAAACCGCTGGTAACCGGCAGAGGCGGGTTAGTCACCAGCATGGTGGCCAGGATCGGGCCCACAATGAAAGCCACCTCGTCCATGGCTGCTTCAAGGGCGAAAGCCGTGTGGATTTCATCTGGTGTTTCTAGCAGGTTAGACCAGCGTGCACGCACCAGGGCGCCCATAGAACCGCTGGTACCACCGGCAATGGCGGCGCAAACCAGCAGCGCCGCCGGGTGGGCATGGAAAGTAATAGAGACAATCTCGCCCACCATGGCCAGGCAGGAGGCCATGATGAAAGGAATCATGAAGCGCTGGCCGTAAATATCTACACGTCGAGCCAGCCAAGGCGCAGTGCAGGCAAAAGCGATTAGCGTTACCGCGCTGACCTGCCCGGCCAGGGTGTAGCTGTGGTATTCGCTTTGAATAGCTAGCAGCGAAGAAATTGACACCATAGACATGGGCATGCGTGCCAGCAGTCCGGTGGCGGAAAATTTAAAAGCACCGGGTTTACGTAGGATGTTTACATAGTTAGATGCCACCGCTCCATGATTACACGGGCAGCGGTGGCAAACTGAACTATGTAACTGTGAGAATCCAAACCAGCCTTGAGAGCTGCTTTGTGCTTGCGTTTAAAGCGGAGCTCTGCGCCTAGCGCTGCTAGGGGGTAGCTTAGCGCTGCTCAGAGTTGGCTGCGTGACGGTTAATCGTGAAGCCCTGACCGTTTAGGGTGTTCCAGCAGGTGACACCCTCCTCGGTGGAGGTGCAGGCGAAGACGCCGTGCTTAGCCGAAGAGTTGTAGGCCAGGGTGGGACCCGAAGTCTTAAAGGCAGTCTGGCAAGAGCCGCCGGCGCCGTTTTGCGTGCCCACCGTGGCGGTAAACGGGGTGGAGTTGTTAGAGCAGCTGGGGCCGGTAGCGTTGAAGCTGTATTCCTTGATAGTGCAAGAAACCTGGTCGTCAGCAAAGGTGCAGGTGATGTTACCGGAAGGCGAGGTGAAGCTGGTCATTTCCCGGGCGCCGTCAGGAGCCGGGGCCTTAACCGTAGCGGTAGGCGTGGCGCTAGGCGTGGGGGTTTCAGTCTCTACCGGCGCGGCAGTTTCAGTCTGCACCATCGTGGGGGTGATCGGCCCGGCGTCGTTGACCGAGTGTGGGGAGGTGTCACGTCCAAGCATGTAGGCACCCACAGCCACAGCCAGAATCAAAACCGCCAGCGAAATCCAGCCAAAGAGTGGAAGGCCGCCCTTCTTAGCAGAGCTGTCAGCCTCCTGCTCAGGGGCCTCGTTAGCGGTGGCGTAGTCGTAGGTGGGCTCAGCGTAGGTTGGATCCGGGGCGTACACCGGGGTGGACATAACCATGGTGGCTGAACCGGTGGTGGCCGGGTCGGGCACCTGTGCACCTAGCGGCTGATCCAGCGGAATAACCGAGGGGTTGGCCGCCACAATGTTCTGGGCGGGGCCCTCCACGCCGCCAGTAGCCGGCTGCTCCGGGTCATTCATGGCAAACACAGAGTCAGCAACGCTGGGGGCGCTAGTTTCCTGGTTGGTGCTAAGCACAGAGCGGCGGGTAGGCGCCTGGTCGTTAACCAAGGGCCCGGCGGCTACCTGCGTGGGGGCTGCGTCCTGGGCGCTGACAGTGCTAGCGGCGCTAGCTGCCGGCTCATTTTGGGCCTCAAGCTGGGCCAGGAACTGGGGGTTGTGCTTAGCTAGCAGCTGACGCGCCAACGGTAGCGGGCTGCGGGCCAAGCCGGCGTTGATCTGCGGATCTTTAAGGTTAGCTAGCCATTCAAGTAACTGCGGGTAGGCGTTCGGGTTGGCGGCTACCACTGGGCGCAACTGCGGATAGTTGCTGACCAGCTGATATAGGTCAGCCTGCGAAGTCGCGGGACTGGCGGCCCGGGCGGCTAACTGTTCCAGCGAGAGCGTCATCGTGATCCTTCCAGGTACCATGCACTTGAGCCGTGTTAGCCAAGCGCTGTTACCAACCTCAATACAACTACTTTAGTGGCCAAGTCCGACAATTAACTACTTCAGAGTAAAAACGGGACATAATTTAACAGTGTGTGCTTGGCACTATTTTCGATCCGTCACACCAGCTAGGGAGGCCCACATTGGCTGAGGAATTACTTGGCGTGGAATGCGTCAATGGCCACCCAAATCCGCCTGATGCCTACGATTGCGCCACTTGCGCGGGTAGTTTAGCGGCTGCTCCGCGCCTGCTAGATAACCCGCCCCGGATGGTGGTGGAGGCCTCTACGGGGGTCCGCCTGGCCCTGCGTAGGGATCTGGTAGTGGGGCGAGCGCCACAGTATTTGAGCTACAACGAGGGCACTGAGATGCTCACGGTTCCCTCTCCGGGCCGCCTGGTTTCCCGCTCGCATGTGTTACTGCAGGTGGTGGGCTGGCAGGTGAGTGCCATTGACATGGATTCCCACAATGGCACCGTGCTGCGTCGGCTGGGTTATGAGGATGTGCAGCTGGTTCCCGACGCCCAGGTTCCCCTGCGTTACGGCGATGAGCTTGATTTGGGTGACGGCGTGGTGTTGCGTTTCCTCCCCCCTGGCGCCAGCATCGACGACGCCGCCGCAGCCTCCGCTCATAGCCCGGGGGAGAGCTTGAACGTCACCGGCTCCCTAACTTACTGAGGACTATCGGCTGTCAAAACCGGCCGGCCAGTAGAGCGCCAGCCGGTCAAGGACGGCCCGGTAGCTAAAAGGCGTCAGCTTGCTTGCTAGCTCAGCCAACCATGGGGCAACGCGAGAGTGAGGGGGCCGGGGCGTCGTCGTCGTGATCAAGCGAAACCGGCACCGGATGAGCCGCCTGCTGTGCCCCCACCGCCTGCAACACGAAACTATCCAAACTGTGTAGGTAACGTTCGCGCTGCATGGGGTTAGTGGGTGTGGGGCGGCCCCCCAGCACGCAGGCGTGAATTAGCTGCACGCTCATGGCCACATCCTGATTAGGAAGCTGGCCCTGGTCGATAGCCTCATGCAGGATTTGGCTGAGCATCTGCTCCATAATGTCGGCGTGCGAGTGTAGGCGCCCCACAGTGTCGCGCGAAAGCGTATCGGTTAGGCGCGCGCCGCCCGGGAAGTGATAGTGCTGCTTTAGTAGGGCCTGCTCACGGATGTAAACCCGCAGACGATCAAGCGGATCTTGCACATCCTCAAGGGCCTGACTTAGGCGCGCCACATAGCTGCGGGTTTCGTTCTCGATATAGGCCAGGAGCAGGTCTTCTTTGTCTGCAAAGTGGTTATAGACGGCGGTGCGGCCCACGTGGGCGTTAGTGGCGACGTCGGAAAGCGTGATTTTGTCGAAAGGTTTAGTGGCCAAGAGCTGACCCAGTGAGTCGAAAAGGGCGCGGCGAGTGCGCTCGCGGTGTTCAGCTAGGGTGTTACCAGTAATCTTGGGCATAGGTAAACCTTAGCTGGTTAGTGACGTAAGCAGGAAGTGTGTCAGATTGTGGAAAACTTGCAGGGTGGCGCTAAGGCCGCGCAACTGGTGGTAGGGGCCGTGGTGGTAGATGATTTACGTCAGCCCACGCGGTTTTTAGCGGCCCAGCGCGCCTATCCGGCCCAGCTGCGGGGTCAGTGGGAGTTTCCGGGTGGCAAGGTGGAGCCGGGGGAGTCGCCACAGGCGGCCTTGGCGCGAGAACTGCGTGAAGAACTTAATATTGTGGCCAATATCGGGATGGAAGTGATGTCTGATATACCCCTGTCTGCATGGCCACTAAAACCGGGGCTACAGATGCGGGTGTGGCTAGTGAGCACTGACCGCCCCGAAATTAGCCCAGGCACTAGCCATATGCAGGTCAAATGGGTTACGCCAGTACAAGCTCTTGACCTAAATTGGCTGCCTCCCGATTTACCTATTGTGCGCCAAATCATTAAACTAATGGCTGCTGGCCAGGGAAAATGTGTCCAGAGTTAAGTTGTGAAAGGGCTGATACTTACTGGCCAAAAGGTCACGTTTCTATTACAGTCGGGTACTAGTTCAATAGAGAAAGAGGTTCGACATGGGACGTCACGCTCAGAAGGCCACCCCGGCCTCAGCAGTTAGTGCTCTCTTTTCCCAGGTAGGCACCGGTAACGTGGTGTACCGCGCGGGCGGTGTGGCCATGGCTCTATCCCTGGCCGTCTCCGGTGGTGCATTCGCTGCTGTACAGATGAACAACGGTGTCAACACTGACGCCAACAAGGCCGCGCTGACCCACGCAGCACTCGGCCTGGCCGCTCAGCCCACCTCTGCTGCCGAGTCCGTTAACTACAAGCTGGTTGTAGATGGCAAGACCATCTCCGCTTCCACCCAGGCTGAAACTTGGGGCCAGGCCCTGTCCGACGCCGGTGTTTCGGTTGACGACAACGACACCGCATCCGTAGACCTGACCGCCGCCCCTGTTGACGGCGCCGTCGTTACCGTTGTCCACGCTAGCGTCACCCAGACCAACGTAGACACCGCCATCAAGGCTGGCACCACCGAGAAGCCAGACCCGACCCTGGCCAAGGGTGAAAAGAAGGTAGAAACCGAGGGTGTGGATGGTGTTTCCCGCACCGTTTACAACGTGGTTACCCGTGGCGGTAAGGAAGTTTCCCGCACCGTAGTATCCACCGCCGTCATCAAGCCGGCCACCAACGCTGTGGTGCTGGTGGGCACTAAGGAAGCCACCGCCGCCGCTACCACCCCGGCTGCCTCCAACTCCTCCTCCAGCTCCAGCGGCGGCGGCAACGCCACCCTGGCTGCCGCCGGCACCGACGCTGCCAGCGCCCAGGCCATTGCTAAGTCCATGATGAGCTCCTACGGCTGGGACGACACCCAGTTCAGCTGCTTGGTTAAGCTGTGGAACCGCGAGTCCGGCTGGAACTACCAGGCTTACAACGCTTCCTCCGGCGCCACCGGTATTCCCCAGGCCCTGCCTGGCTCCAAGATGGCTAGCGCCGGTAGCGACTGGGCCACCAACCCGGCCACCCAGATCAAGTGGGGCCTGGGCTACATCTCCGAGCGTTACTCCAACCCCTGTGGCGCTTGGGCACACTCTGAGTCGGTGGGCTGGTACTAAACCACACTCATACAAGCTGGCGTTTGAGCACGCTACCCGTCTCCCCTGCAATCTGTGCTGATTGTGGGGGAGACGTGTATTTGGGGCTTGGCTGGGGTTGCGGCGTCGTCGGCGGCCTAAAAATAGGTAGCTTTCAGCTAGGCTTGAAGGCAATGAAGGCAGTACCAAACCGCGCTATTAATGCGCCCGGAAACTTGTAGGTGACGTGTATGAGTGACGTGGCGGCAGGCAATCTACTGACCAGCAGTGATATCCGCGAGCTGTGCACCCAGTTAAACATTCGCCCTACCAAAACCCTGGGCCAAAACTTCGTCAACGATCCGGGCACGGTACGCAAAATTGTGCGTAACGCCGGCGTGCAAGCGGGCGAGCAGGTGCTGGAAATTGGCCCCGGCCTGGGCTCGCTCACCCTGGCGCTGCTAGAGGCTGGGGCGCAGGTGTGCGCCGTCGAGATTGACCCGCCCCTGGCCCAAGCTTTGCCGACCACCGCCCAGGCCCGCTTCCCGGAAGCTGAATTACAAGTTTTTACTGCCGACGCCCTGACTATTACCGGGCCGGAAAGCATTGGTGGCACTGCCCCCACCCGCCTGGTAGCTAATTTGCCGTATAACGTGGCAGTGCCGATTGTGCTGACTGTGCTCGAAAAACTGCCTAGTATCCACAGTGTGCTGGTGATGGTGCAGGCGGAGGTGGCCGACCGCCTGGCCGCCACGCCCGGCAACAAGATTTACGGGGTGCCCAGCGCCAAGGTGGCTTGGTATGCCAGTGCCCGGCGCACCCTAACCATTGGTCGCAGCGTGTTTTACCCGGTGCCTAATGTGGACTCAGCCCTGGTGAAAATTGAGCGCCGCCCCCATCCGGATACTGCGGCTACGCGCGACCAGGTTTTTGCTGTTATCGACGCCGCCTTTGCCCAGAGGCGCAAGACCTTGCGTCAGGCGTTGGCTGGTTTGGCTGGTAGCGCCGCCGCTGCCCAGGAGGCGCTGGAGCGTGCCGGAGTTAGCCCCACGGCTCGCGGTGAGACCCTAGACATTGACCAGTTTGCTGCCGTGGCCCAGCAGCTAAACGCTGCTAACTAACACCCGGCGCACTACTAATAGCGCTAATGGAGGATTTTATGGACGTCAATGCTGCTAGCGCCAAGGTGCGCACCTCGGCCGTGAACACCTCGACTGTGAGCGTTAGTGCTCCAGCCGTGAGTGTTAGTGCTCCAGCCGTGAGTGTTAGCGCCCCAGGCAAGGTCAATCTTTTCCTGGCCCTGGGCGCCGCCCGCCCTGACGGCTACCACCCGCTTAACACCATCTTCGCCCAGATCGGCTTAACTGAGACGGTTACGGTCACGCCGTTACAGTCTATGGCTACGACGGCGTCGCAGCCGGACCCATTAGCCGCGGCTGTCCCGGCCCAGCCGGCCCATGCAGGCTCGGTCCCGGCGGCCTCGGCCCAGCCGGACCCGGCCCTAGCAACCCAAAGTACTCCGCGCATTGAGCTGGCCCTGACCCGCCCAGATAGCAATGTGCCCCTAGATAGCACCAACTTGGCCTACCGCGCCGCCCAAGCGGTGGCCCAGCAAGCCGCCCAGCGCGGCCTAGCCACCCATGACGTGCGCATTTTGCTAGACAAGGCCGTGCCGGTGGCCGGAGGCATGGCTGGTGGCAGCGCGGACGCAGCTGCCACCCTCAAAGCCTGCAACGAGTTCTGGCAGGTGGGCCTGAGCCTAGAAGAGCTGGCCCAGCTGGGCGCCCAGCTAGGTGCGGATGTGCCCTTCGGGCTTTACGGCGGGGTGGCTCTGGGAACCGGACGCGGGGATCTAATTGAGCCCCTTAAAGCCGCCCCTGGCCCCTACCACTGGACTTTTGCATTGCAGCATAAGGGTTTATCGACGGCGGCCGTATTTAAACACTTCGACGCCACCGTGCAGGCCCCGCCGGAGGCTGACATGCCGCCGGAGCAGCTACTGGCAGCCCTAGAGGCTGGTGACGTGGCCCAGGTTAGCCGCCATATCCGCAACGATCTACAGGCCACGGCTATTGAGCTGCGCCCAGAGCTAGGCCAACTAATTGACCTGGCGGAGAGGGCTGGCGCTCTGGTGGCCATGGTTTCTGGTTCCGGGCCTACCGTGGCCGCCCTTAGTGCCAGCCGCGCGGCGGCTGAGCGGGTAGCTCTATGCTGGCGCACTAGCCCCTTCTGCGACCAGGTAGTTACCGGCTAAGTGCCAGCCCCTAACAGCGCCCTCTAACAGTTGCGCTGGCGGCGCTGGGCGAGCGCGTCCGGGGGCAGCGGCGTCGTCGTAGTTACCAGCGCCTACAAGCCCCGTCGCCCGCGCCCCAGCGCCCACAAGCCCCGCCACCCGCGCCCCAGCGCCCACGCGGTAGAATGCGGGGGCTGGTTTTATCTGCAGAATGAGGATTTAATGGCTCACCTACTAGGGGTCGAGAACCTGCGCATTGTCGTAGGCAGTCGCACACTACTAGACGCTGTCACGGTAGGCATTGAAGACGGCACCCGAGTGGGCGTGCTGGGTCCCAACGGCGCTGGTAAATCAACTTTCCTGCAGGCCCTATCAGGGCAGCGTGAAATCGACGGTGGACGTATCACCCGCGCCGCTGACACGCGCGTAGCCATCCTCAACCAAAGCGACAACTTCACCCCTGGTATCAGCGTGCGCCAGGCAGTACACGGGGATGTGCCCGAGCATGTATGGGCCTCTAACCCTGCCGTGCGTGATATTCATGCCGGCCTGCTGGCAGACGTGGACCTGGCAGCCGACGTCGACACTCTCTCAGGTGGTCAGCGCCGCCGCGTTGCCCTAGCCCACGTGCTCACCCAGGACGCCCAGGTAGTGGTGCTAGATGAGCCCACCAACCACCTCGATGTTGAAGGCGTGGACTGGCTGGCTCGCCACCTGCAAAAGCGCTTTGACTCAGCACGCGGCGACGGCGCCCTAGTGGTGGTCACCCACGACCGCTGGTTCCTAGACGCCATCTGCAACCGAGTGTGGGAAGTAGTGCCCGGCGTCGACCCCGGCAACGGCCGCCCCCAAATCCCCGGCCGCATTGAGCTTTACGACGGCGGCTACGCGGCCTACATTTTGGCGCGCGCCGAGCGGGCCCGCCAGGCTGAAGTGGCTGCCGCCAAACGCGAAAACCTACTGCGTAAAGAACTGGCCTGGCTGCGACGCGGCGCCCCAGCGCGCACCTCCAAGCCACGTTTCCGTATCGACGCCGCCGAGGCACTAATCGCCGACGTGCCCCCGCCGCGTGACAGCGTGGAAATCACCCGCATGGCCACTGCCCGCCTAGGCAAGCGCGTTATTGACCTGGAAAACGTCAGCGTCAGCTACCCGGCCCCCGGCGGCGGCGAAAATCAGGTGCTGCGCGAGGTAACCTGGCGCCTTGCCCCCGGCGAGCGAGTAGGCATTGTGGGTGTAAACGGCGCCGGTAAAACCACCCTGCTGCGCCTACTGCAAGGCACCCAAAAACCCACCAGTGGGCGGGTACGTACCGGCCAGACCGTGGATGTAGTAACCCTGTCGCAAACCACCCATGAGCTAGATCAAATCAGTGAGCTGCGAGTGGTTGAGGCAGTGGCCGCCGTGGCCGAGCACGTCACCGTGGGCGGCAAAGATCTAAGCGCCAGCCAGTTGGTTGAGCGCCTGGGCTTTACCCGCCAACGCGCCTGGACCCGGGTGGGGGAGATCAGCGGTGGTGAACGCCGTCGCCTGCAACTGCTGCGACTGCTGATGGCCCAGCCCAATGTGCTGCTGCTAGACGAGCCCACCAACGATCTAGACACTGACACCCTGGCTGCCATTGAAGATATTCTCGACACCTTCCCGGGCACGCTAGTGGTGGTCTCTCACGACCGCTACCTGCTTGAACGCGTCACCGACCACCAGCTGGCTTTGCTTGGTGATGGACGGGTGCGAGATCTTCCCGGCGGAGTGGAGCAGTATTTGGAGCTGCGTCGCCAGCAACTTACGGCCGCCTCTGGGGCTGCAGGGGCGACGTCGGCAACTGCGGAGGCTAAAAACGCCCCGTCCCAGGGCCAGCAGGGCGCCTTAAGCGGGGCTCAGCGCCACGCGGCTGCCAAGAACCTGGCCCGGCTAGAGCGCCAACTGGATAAGGTCAGTGCCCAGATCGCCAAGCTACACGCGGATATGGAAGCGGCTTCGGCTGATCCTGGGCGCGTTAATGACCTAATTGAGCTGGGTAAACAGCTCAGCCAGGCGCAGGAGCGGCAGGCGGATATCGAGCTGGAATGGCTTGAAGCTGCCGGCGAGCTGGAGCAGTAGTCCCGCTGCTGTGCGGCCTGGGCCGCCCCGGGTGCGGGCGCTCCAAGCTTAACTGCGGCTGTTTAGGCTGCGTGCTTACCGCCGCCGCTACGACGACGCGGCCGGGTGGGGCGTGAGGGTGGACCTTGCTGCACCCGGCGCCCCCGTGGGCGCTTGCGGCGTCGGGGCAAGCTAGGCAAGCTGGGCATACGCACCTGCGCCAGTAACTGCAGCAGCTTCTCCTTAGGAACCAGGTGGCGTAGGTCGATACCCTTACCAGGTAAGCCAATTGACCACGGCGCCAAGTATTTAAGCGCAATACAAACCGCGAAACAGGCCGCCGTAATAATCCAGGCAAAACCCACTGACAGGGAATTATCCAAAACAAACTGGGGGATAGGCCCCATAGCTGTAATGAGTTCTTCCATGCCCAGAGAGTTAATTACAATTTGCACGGCCAGCACGATGAATTTGTGAGTACACAAAATACCCAGGGTCATTTTCCCAATGCGGGTCAAATCATCTATATTCCAGGCGCGTGAAATCATACAGATACCGGCAATACCCACTAGTGCAGCCGCCACAAAGTTAGCGTAGTTGCCGTAAGTGCGGGCCACATAGTCCACCGTGGTGGTGTTGTAGTGGCTGATGGCAGCCGCAATCGCCAGCAAACCAATGCCGTCTAGACCCTCAATTAAAGGGTATTTAATAGGTAAATGGTTGACGATGGGGCGCATATACATGCCCAGGAAAAAGAACGGCATCAGCACCCCCACTCGCTCAAAACTCCAGGGGTACCAAACCTCTTGGTGGGAGGCCAAAAACCAGCTGGGCAGCAGGGAAAGAACAGTAATTACAGCTAAAGCTATACGGTTACCTTCAATTAGTTTGGCAGTAGCCCAAGCTATCAGGTAGGCGACCATAATTGCGGGTAAAAACCACAGCGGCTTATTCCAGTCCATGTGGTGCGCCGAGGGGGTGGCCCACATGATGTCTTTAAGCATGGTGGTAAAACTTGCGGGATTTTTACGACCCAATGAACCAGCTGCCACTGAACCCAGCACTGCGAAAATACATACAGAGATAAAAGCCCACAGCACGTAGGGGAGCATGATGGCGCGGGCGCGGGTGTAAAGGAAGCGGGGAAAGGACCGTTTTCCAGGGTTGAAAACCAGTCCAGAAAGGAAGAAGAAGGCGGGAACGTGGAAGGCGTAAAGCAGATCGAACAGCGCGGGGTGCTGATTCCAGGGGAGATAGAAGTGGCCGGCCACAATGGCCAACATGCACCATCCGCGAGAGACATCGATCCAGGCAATACGCCCGGTGCCGCGCCTAGCTAGGGCGGCAGGTGGGGTCATGCAGTGTCTCCTTGGTTACGCAATACAGGGTCAGGTTCCATGCCGCGAAGGCCGTTCCACGCCAGGTTAACCATGTGCGCAGCAACCTCCTCCTTGGTCATGGTGCGGTCGAGTAGCCACCATTGGGCGGGCATAGCAACAATACCCACTAACATTTGAGCGTACAGGGGAGCAAAACGCGCATCAATACCATGTTCTGTAAATTGTCTGGCCAAGATGCCGGAGACTTGCACCGCCACATCCGCTAACAAAGTGGAGTAGGTTCCCCTTGAGCGGTCATTTTCTGAGGAGATGATGCGGAAACCATCAGTGTTATCTTCGATATATGTCAGCAGCGCCAAGGCGGCGTGTTCCACCACCGCCGAGGGTGAGGGATCTGACTCTAAGGCGTTAACTATAGTGGAGTAGATCAAAGTCAGTTCCCGGTCAATGATGACCGCGTAAAGCCCCTCTTTACCCCCGAAATGCTCATACACAACCGGCTTGGAAACCTGGGCGCTAGCAGCTATTTCTTCGATTGAGGTGGCGTCATAACCGCGCTCAGCAAAAAGCGTGCGGGCGACGTCGATCAGCTGCTCACGTCGTTCCCCCGCACTCATGCGAATCCGTTTTGAAGTCATAGCCACCGCACAAAGTGTGTAAGAATAGATCCCGGTACGCCTGACGTACCCTTCCGCCCTAGTGTAATGGCAGCACGCAGGCCTTTGGTGCCTTGTGGTCCGGGTTCGAATCCTGGGGGCGGAGCTTTTTGTGCGCTATGCTGTAGACAGTATTTATGCTTCGACCCGTTTAGGAGCTTTCCTCGTGGCCACAAGCCCTGCCGCCGTCATCATCATGGCCGCCGGTAAAGGAACGCGTATGCGTTCGGCGACCCCCAAAGTTCTACACCAGATCGGGGGGCGCAGCTTGTTAAATCACGCTGTGGTTGCCGCCCGTGGACTTCAGCCGCAGTATTTGGTTGCGGTAGTGCGTCACCAGCGTGACGACGTCGTCGCTCACCTTAAGCGGGTAGCTCCGGATGTGGTGATTGCTGACCAAGACGAAATTCCCGGTACTGGCCGGGCTGTGGCCTGCGGTTTGGCGGCGCTACCTGCCGACCTAACCGGCCCGGTGGTGGTTACCAGCGGTGACGTGCCGCTACTGGACACTGCCACCCTAGAGGCACTGCTAGACCAGCACGTCAGCCGCGCAGACGCGGTCACTATTCTTACCACCGAACTGGCTGACCCCAGTGGTTATGGCCGTGTGGTACGCACCGAGGAAGGTGCGGTAGCCGGCATTGTGGAGCACCGTGACGCTTCTGAGTCACAGTTGCTAATCAAGGAAATTAACGCGGGCGTGTATGTTTTCGACGCCGCTCACCTGCGTGAGGCGCTAGGTGGTCTGGGCACTGACAACGATCAGGGCGAGGTTTACCTGACCGACGTGGTGGCCGCCGCCTACCAGGCCGGTAAGTCCACCAGCGCACTGGTGGTCACCGACACTTGGCTGGTTGAGGGCTGCAACGACCGCGTACAGCTGGCCCAGCTAGGGGCTGAGCTTAACCGTCGCATTCTCGAGCACTGGATGCGCACTGGCGTAACCATCGTGGACCCCTCCTCCACCTGGGTGGATGTGGATGCCAAGATTGGCCAGGATGCCTACCTAGAGCCCGGGGTTATTGTTCACGGTGCCACCGTGATTGGTGATGAGGCCTATGTTGGGGCCCACAGCGTCCTAGACAATGTGGAAGTTCCCGACGGCGCCGTCGTCGCCCCACTAAGCCTGCTGGAAGCCTAAAGCAACCAGCATGATCTCCTACCTACCCACCCACATGGCCAAACGGCTACAAGGAGGCAAATAATCCATGACTGGCATTATCAGTGAGGGCTCTAAGCGCCTGGTGATCGTATCAGGCCGGGCTCACCCTGAACTTGCGAATGCCGTGGCCAAGGAACTGGGCACCGAGGTGCTGTCCTCTAGCGCTTACGACTTTGCTAATGGCGAGACCTATGTACGTTTCAACGAGTCGGTGCGTGGCTGTGACGTGTTCTGTATTCAGTCTCACGGCGACCGCGTTAACGACTGGGTTATGGAGCAGCTAATTATGGTGGATGCGCTTAAGCGTGCCTCTGCCAAGCGCATCTCTGTGGTGGCTCCCTTCTTCCCCTACGCCCGCCAGGATAAGAAACACCTGGGGCGCGAGCCTATCTCTGCCCGCTTGATTGCAGATCTGTATGCCACTGCTGGCGCTGAGCGCCTCATGAGCGTGGACCTGCACTCTTCCCAGGAGCAGGGCTTCTTTGACGGTCCCTGGGACCACCTGTGGGCCCAGCCGGTGCTGGTTGACTACGTCTCTAAGCACATTGACCCGGCTAACACCACGGTGGTTTCTCCTGACGCTGGCCGTATTCGCGTGGCCGAGCGTTGGGCGGACAAGCTGGGTGGTACCCCGCTGGCATTCGTTCACAAGACCCGTGACGTGACTCGCCCCAACGAGTCTGTGGCTAACCGCGTGGTTGGTGACGTTAAGGGCCGTACCTGCGTGCTGGTTGATGACATGATCGACACCGGTGGCACTATCGCTAAGGCGGTTAAGGTACTGCTCGACGCCGGCGCGAAGGACGTCATCATTGCCGCCACCCACGGTGTGCTCTCCGGCCCCGCCGCTGAGCGTCTAAGCACCTGTGGCGCCAAGGAGGTTATCGTCACTGACACCCTGCCCATCAGCGAGGAAAAGCGCTTTGAGCAGCTGACTATTCTCTCTATCGCGCCGCTGTTGGCAGCCGCTATTAAGGCTGTTTTCGACGACGGCTCAGTGGCCGACCTGTTTGACGCGGGCGACCACTAAGATAGCTAAGACGTATAGCTAGTTGGGGGCCAGTTCGTAAGAACTGGCCCCCACGTGTGTAAAAGATCTAACCGGCGGTAGTTTGCAGCTCAGGCTCACGCACCAGCACCGGGCTTAGACCTGAGGCAGGCGTAATCGTGTCACGGCTGTGGGTGTGGGTGTTACCAGTGGTTTCCAGGCGCAAAGGCGCACCCGTATCCAAGCTGATCTCCTTACCTGTACCGATTAAGCCCTCACGGTTAGGAGCCGGACGGTAGAAGCTAAGCACACCTACAAAAGCCCCGGCAGCGGTGTTAAAACGCGAACGCAGCGCGCTCCAGTCACGACTGGAGGGTACCAGTGCCATCTTGGCGGCCACCAGCGGCAAACGCAGCGGGTTAAGCAGCCAGGCACCTCGGCGGGTGGCCGGCAGCTGGGAGGTTAGGTGGTATTTGCGAGCCAACCAAACATGGGCGCGGGCGCTCTTAAACTCTGCCTTGTGACGGGCCTTAGTCTTGGGGTTACGTACCCGGTAAGCAATGCGCATACCTGAGAAGTTCTCAGTTTCAATGCCGTGCTCACGCAGGTACAGGGCTAGCTCATTGTCTTCTGAACCCCAGGGAGCGTTAACGTCAAAGCCACGCGAGATCAGCGTTGAGCGGCGGGCCGCAAAGGAGCAACCCATGAGGATTGGGATAGCCCGGTCAGCATTAACTGGAGTGTAGGTTTCAGTTTCTGTATCCGGGTGGATAGTCTCGTAAGCCTTGCCTAGGGCCCAGAAGTTTTTGAAGGTGTCTTCTAGGAAGTAGATGCCGGATCCGGAAACTACTTGCCGCTCAGCTAGAGATTCAATGCCTTGGCTGACCCAGTTGTTGGAAAGCATGTCGTCGGCGTCGCAAAACAGTAGCTTTTCACTGTTTGCATAGCGGATACCCACGTTGCGGGCGTAGCAGACGTTACGCTCCTGGTCAGAGATGAAGTAACGCAGGTTGACCTGGCGGAAAGCAAAGCGAGGGTAGTAGTCCTCAAGTAGCTCGCGTGTCTCGTCAGTGGAGCCGTTGTCGATTACCAGAATCTCAAAGGCGCCCTCATAGTCTTGACGCAGCAGCGAATCCAGCTGGATAGCCAAAGCTGGGGCGCTGTTTAGGGTCGGGATGATAACCGAGGCTTGCGGTTTGGGGGTCATGGCGTACCTGAGAATCGGGGGCTAGGGCATGAGCACCTAGGTACTAGTCACTGTCTGGGAACTAATCGATAGTTTCCTGGGAGTTTCCTGTGCTCACTTGTGATAATAGTGCAATAAAAGCGCCGGTGCATAGACTAAAGGCACAAAATGCCAACCCAAATTTATTGTTTGTTTGCAAAGCTTGGTCCACATGTAGCAAAACCCAAGCAATTACAAAGGTAATCAGGGTTAGCCTCACATATGGCTGTGATAATTTCTTGTATTGCACTTGTTGTAAAGGCAGCAATAAATAAGCCCAAAATAGTGCCAAAGCTGTGGAAGCAAACACGTCAGTCCACAAGTGTGCGGAGCTGACCAGCACCGCAGTGGTGCCCAAAATAAAGGCGCTCAGTGCCCCCACAAAAGCGATTCGCTTGAAAATACGCGGCAGTTTAGTGGCGCTAAGTGCGGCCATAAGCGGCACGGTAGCCACCAAAATCATGCCAGCGTGACCTGAGGGCATGGTGTTGTAATGGGGGAAATAGCCGGTGCCATTGATGCCTCCCTGAGGCAGGTAAGGCAGACGAGTTTTAAGCACCTGGATAGTGCCTAGCAGGCCGGCCGCAAAAGCCAACAGCTGCACTGGCAACAACCAGCGCCTGGCAGCCAAAGCCACCACCACGGCCAGGGCCAAGCTGGCCCCGGCCACCGGGGCCGTGCCCAGCTTGGTAAACACCTGCACATAGGGCTGAAGGGGACCCACAAACGTATGCAGGCCCAAACCAGCCAGGTAGGCACCCTGTTGGGTGGCCTCAAAAAGGTTGCGGTAAGCCCAGGTGGCCAGGAAGGTAAGTAGTGCGAGGGAAGCGGGGAGGAAACGTTTCAAATGGTTAATTACTTCTTTTAATAGGCCCCGCGTGAAGAAAGCACCGCCTGCACCGTTTTGGTCAGGATCGATAGGTCTTGTAACGGAGACCAGTTGTCAATGTAGTACAGGTCCAGGCGAATGGTTTCATCCCAGGACAGGTCTGAACGCCCTGAAATCTGCCATAGGCCGGTAATACCCGGGCGCACTCGTAGACGGCGCATCTCATCGGGGGTGTATTTAGCTACCTCACGCGGCAGGGGCGGGCGTGGGCCAATCAGGCTCATGTCACCCTGGATCACGTTAAACAGCTGGGGGAGCTCATCGATAGAGAAGCGACGAATAAAGCCACCCACCGGGGTGATACGCGGGTCTTTCTTGAGCTTAAACATGACCTCATTGGTCTTGTTGCCGCCCTGAAGCTGAGCCAGGCGCGCCTCGGCGTCAACCACCATAGAGCGGAACTTGATCATCTTAAAGGTCTTACCATCGCGCCCTACGCGCTCTTGGAGGAAGAACACAGGGCCACGGTCGGTAAGGTACACCGCCAGGGCGGTAATAATCATGACTGGGCTGACCATAATCAGCGCTAGGGAAGCCATGACAATATCGAAAATCCGCTTAGAGTGCGATAGTGCGCCGGCAGAGTTGGGATCTTCTACGTAGACCAGCGGCATACCACCTACTGGGCGGGTACGGATACGGTCAGCGGCGACGTCGACCAAAGAAGGCACCACAGCCAGCTGAGTGCGGTGGCCCTCAAAACGCCACACATAACGGCGGAAATCAACCGAGTCAGGTACCGAGCCGGGGGCGAAAAGTACCAGCTCAGCCTGGGTGGATTCAGCCAGCTTAAGCAGGTTATCGCTGATAGAACGGTGGTCACCCTTATAGGTTTCGAGTGCCTCATCAGGGTCAAAAACCAGGTAAGGTTCCAGGCCCAGCCAAGCTGAACGCTTAAGCATCCGGGATAACTGCTCAGCCTGCTTGGGGCGGCCCACAATAATCACACGCGAAATACCGTAGCCACGTCGGTGCAGCCAGTGCAGGATGCGGCGGCCAAACAGACGCCCCAAGGTGATTAGCGGCATCGCAATGATGAACAGCAGCAGGAAGTAAGAGCGTGAGAACTCAGTAGTGGTCATGTATAGCACCAGCGAGAAAAAGCCGATGTTAAACAGGCCAGCGTTAAGGGCGCGGCGGATACTGATGGTGCCCGAGCCGAACTCGCGTACCGCATAGCCCCCAAAGCAAGCAATTACCACCAACCAGGCGGCTGAAGCCAGCGGCTTCCAGTGCATAAGTGCCCGGGTTAGGGCCGAGACGTCATTAGAGAACAGACCCGACTGCTCGCGTAAATGCCACGCAATGGTGAACGACACCCAGATAGCGAGGAAATCAATCACGATAGCGCCTAGGCGCACTAGGTGATTGAAGGTACGTTTACTCATCTTCAAGACGAAACCTACTCGGGGCAGTTGGGAACTTAAGACAGTGCTTCGACCTGCTGATGCAGGGCTTGGATGAAACGGTCCAGGGAGAACTTGTCGCCGTGGGCGCGGATTGCGGGGTGATCCCAGGTGATCTGCTCGTTCTTTTCCACGATGGCTGCAATATCAGCGCTGGTGGGCTTAGAAAAGAATAGACCAGTTTGGCCTTCTACAACAGTGTCGAGGTAGCCACCTGCGCGCAGGGCCAGTACCGGTTTACCAAAGCTGTAAGCCTCCAGTGGGGTGAGCCCAAAATCTTCAAAGGAAGGTGCAATCAGGGCCTGGCAGTTGGCGTATAGCCAGCGCATTTGGCCGTCACTTAAGCCCTGGAACATGCGCACATTATCTGGGCACATAGCCGCTAGGCGTTCAGCCTCAGGGCCCTTACCCACAATTGCTAGCTTGCGCTGGGGCATGTCAGCAAAAGCCGCTATGGCACGATCAACATTCTTGTAGGGCATCAGACGCGAGACCACCAGATAGAACTGCCCAGCCCAACTGGAAATCTCGTCCACAGCTTCCTGGCTGGCACTGGCGTCAATCCCGCCGGGCGGGAACAGTAGGTCAGCCTCAATGCCGTAGACGCGCTCAATGCGCTCTTTAACAATAGAAGAGTTAGCCAGGTAGTGGGTGGCGCTGTGAGCGGCGCGCTTATCCCAACGCAGCAGCGGCGCATACACCGCGTTTAGCCCCAGTACCTTGGGTGAAAAGCGTGAGGACTGGCCCAGGTACTGCTCGCGCAGGTACAGGAAACGGGCCGGGGAGTGGCAGTAAACCAGCTTGGCGCCGGTAGTTTTAACTCCGTGCGCAAAACCGGTGGAAGACACCAGGGTTACACCTGCATTGATCTTAATTTTCGACGTCGCCGGGGCCAGTAGTGGCAGGGCGATGCGGTGATCGTGACGGAAGGCCCCTACCCGGTTTAGGCCGGTGACGCGAATATCGGCGTCCTTGAACTCAGGGAAGGTGCCTTCTGGGTCGTACAGGGTGGTGAAAATCGGGGCCTGGGGAAAAGCCTGGTGCATGGCTAAGGCCACTCGTTCCGCACCGCCACGCTGAGTTAGGTAATCATGGGCGATGGCAACGCTAAAGTGCTCACTCATCAAAGTCTCTCTTCTGCCTATGGCAAGAATGTAAGGGAAATGGGGCGAGAAGTAGTTTTATGAAATTTTGTGCCTTAGAAGCGGGCGCTGACCTGCTCGCTGTGGCAGTAGCCGCTAAGGGAGGCGGCTTCGACGTTCAACGCTACTAATTTAGTAGCAAATGGTCCGGGCAATACGCCAATAGCGCTATCTGTGAAATTGGCTAGCTGCTCGGTGCTCTCCTCGTTAGTGCGGCTAGCTACCGCCCCAACTAGTTTGCCCCACCAGCCGCCGCCGCTTGTTACCGGGGTGATAGCGCCGGGGTGTAGCTGGTCGAAAGTGCGTCGTGCTGCGCCTGAATGGTAGGCGCGCATGGCTCGCTTGACGGTGTCTGTGGCCGCGCCGTGGTGCAGGGTTTCCAGCTCAGGAGCCAAAATTACCGGGATGCCGGCCTCATGTAGGCGGTAGCCGTAGTCCACATCTTCCCAGCCGTAGTGCTGGTAGGCGGTGTCATAGGGGCCGATTTTTTCCCAGGTTTCGCGGGTAATAGAGCAGTTTGCTGCCCAGTGACGCCAGGGGGGGATGGCGCCCCGGTAGGAGGCGGCTAGGGCTGCGCGGGTGCGGGTAGCGCCGTATACGCGGGTGTACTTTGAGGGCGGCAGGATGTCTATGGTTAGCCCGACGACGCCGCAGGGCTGGCCTTGGTGGCGCGCCCAGTGCCCAGCGACAAAGTCTGTACCGGGCTCAAGATCGTCGTCGCAGCGCACCAAAACCTGGCCTTTAGCGGCGCTAAAACCAGCATTTAGAGCGGCTACGCGGCCTTGATTTTGCTCCAGCACCACGGCCCGTACGGGCGCCTTGCTGGCGAAGGAGTCGATAATTTCTAGGCTGTTATCAAGCAGCCCGTCGATTACCACTACCGCCTCAAAGTCGGTGTCGCTTTGCTGGCTTAAGGCGTTAAGCAGCGTAGGTAGCTTGGTGGCTCCCCGATAGGAGGGGATGATGATGGAAGTGCGCGGTTGGTTCATGCCTTGCTGGCCTCTTCTTCCAACTTGTCGTATTTGGCCATGACATTTTCGTGTCCAGCCAGGTAGTTAACCAGCTTGTTTTGGCTGGCGCGCAGATCCTCTTCAACCGGAGCTTCAAGTTTGGTTAGCTGCTCTTCATCAGCGCCGGGGGCGTGGGCCCACCAGGTGCAGGCAGCCAGGGCCAAACAAGCGGGGTAAGACAGGAACACGTTGCCCAGGTTGGCCGCACACACCAAAATTGTGATCGGGGCGGCTTCAAGGTAACGGTTAGGTAGGGTGGATAGCGGGTGGCTGACCTTGACGATGGTGAGTACTACTAGCGTCAGCATCAGGTAGAACATGATCCAGCCGCCTTCAGCGCGTAGCAGTAGGTAACTGGAGTGGAAGAAGAACTCGTTTACACCCAACTTGACGGTAAGGGTGCCGGGGCCGTGACCAACGAAGGGGTTTTCGGCCACCAGCTTTTCTTCCAGCGGTACGATCAGTGAACGCAGGTGGTCAGAACCAGCACGGTCAGAGAATGAACCCTCGTTCTTGACGTCGTTGGCGTAACCAATCACCGCTTTGTATACGCCAAACAGCAGCGTGGCTTTAAGCCAAACATTAAAGTTTTTAGGGATGAACACCCAAGCCAAAGCCAGGCCCAGACCCAGCCAGGTGGTACGTGAGAAGGTTAGGAAAATACCCAGCATGGAGATAGCCAGCACAATGAAGTACTTGCGGTTACGCTGGGCAATACCGGCGTAAACCAATCCCAGTGCCAGCAGGTGCAAACCGGCGGTGTTGGGGTCACCAAACATACCGATCATACGGCCGGGGTAGGTTGATTGAGGCAGGGTGATAATGCCGTAAGCGGTGGCGATAACCTGCGAAACTCCAATAGAACCTACCAGGGCCCGCATGTTTAGCCGCCCCGAGGTGGAGGCGGCAATTACCAGCGCCCAAGCTACGATGTGGCCCATGCGGGTAAAAGGTAACTGGTCGTTGTAAACACCTGCGATTGCCATCCAAGCGGGGATGGCAAACAGTAACATGCGGTAGCCGAAAGCCGGTTGCCAGCCCACCTTGGGTTTACGCCCAAAGGCCATGATGGACAGCAGTATGGCGCTGATGTCAGCTACCGGTACGCCGGGAACGAAGCCCTCCAGGCGCAAACACAGCGGGATGAACAGGATCATTTCCAGCAAGGACGGGGATTTACGCAGCAGCGCCTGCAGCGAAGAATCATCCTTGCGGAAAAACACATCCCAGTCGATAGCGCCGGGCTTAACCGCGCGGCTCATTTAACCTCCTGGGGTAGCACGTCGGTAAGGAAAGCGGCGATGCGCTTAGTGGCCGCCTCAGGGGAGAATTTGCGCTGCCAGCGCTGCCATTCTTTCTCAGCCTGCTTGGCCCGTTTGGTGGGGGTGGTGTCCACTAGGGCGGCGACGGCGTCGGCTAGCTCCTGGGCCTTACCGGGGGCCACCTGGTAGGGGTAGTCCCGGCCAGCAACCTCAGGTAGAGCGCCGGCGATAGAAGTCACGAAGGGCACCTTGGCGCTCATAGCTTCAGCGACCATAAGCCCAAAGGACTCGGGGCAAATGGAAGGGAAGACGGCCACATCAACTAGGTTGAAGAAGTCTTCACGCTTAGTCCAGCCTAGCTGCTTGGTGAAGCTGGAGATGGGAGCTAGGGCGGCGGTTACCCGCTCGCGCTCGGCGGCGTCGACAAAATGCGGCTCACCCGCAACCACCAGCTCAAAAGCATTCCCGCGAGTGGCGTTTAGCTGCGCCATAGCCTCAGCTAAAACCTCAATGCCCTTATCGGGACTGGGACGCCCCAAGAAACCCACCGTGATGGGGGCTCTGAGCTCACCTTTAGGCTGGGTTTTAACTTCCTCGCACCAGTTGTAAACAATTTGGGCGGTGGGGAAGTGCTTGGCCATGGAGGCGCTGGGCACGACTAAAGCTAGGGCGCCGCACGCGGCCAGCTTGCCAGAAACCACATGCTTAAAGCTGGGGGCCTGGTGTAGGTGCACAATGCGCTGGGGGTGACCCATGGTAGCTAGGGCGGGCACATGCCCATGGCACCACAGCACCCCCTGACGCTGGCTGGCATCCCAGGCGCGCAGGTTACGCATATAGGCTTTGCGACCCTGGCCCTTGATAGCCACAGTGGCAAAACCGGCTTTGGCGGCAGCCGCCCCTACGCCGTCGGCAAGGGCAGGGGCCACCACGGTGACCTCATGGCCAAGCTGACGCAGCACCTTAGCGGTGCGCAGCAGCATGACCTCGCCGCCACCAATTTCGCCGTTATTAGCCGCTAGGGTAAAGCGAGTCACTTGAAACACCCCTGATAGACCTTGACGATGGAGTGACACATGTCGGACACGCTAGGCCAGTAGGGGTTAAGCTGCGGGCGTTGGGCCAGCTCTAGACCCTGGCTGGCTAGCGCCTGGGCGATAGCAGTGACGTCATAAGCATCCACTAGACACTGGCTAGGCAGAATCTCGGGGTTACCGCCAACCGGCGTGGCCACCACACCCATGCCGCTAACCACTGCATCTAGCAGTGAGTAAGAGCAGTTCTCCCACACCGACAGCTGGGCAAGTACATCGTGGCTAGAGAGCGCCTGGGAGGCGTCAACGAAGCCGGGGAAGTCAACGCAGTCAGTTAGCCCCAGCGACTCAACAGCGCCGCGTAGGGCTGCCTCCTCCTCGCCGGTGCCGGCAATAGTCAGCGTGGCCTGGGGGTAATCGCGCTTAAGCAGAGAGAATCCCTTAAGCAGCTCCAAAATGCGCTTTTCTGGGGCCAGGCGGGCCAGGGACAAAATCCGCAGGCCCTCCTTGCGCTGGCTGGGCGCGGTGGGGGCGTCGACGCCGTTGTGCAGCACGTTGATCACTCGGCGCGGGTGCCACTTGGCTTCCATGGCGTCAGCGGTAGCCACCGAGCAGGCCATAAGCGCATCAAAACGCTCACAGCGCACCTGGTGGGCGCGGCTCATCAAAGCCGATTTGAAGCTACTGCCGTGGTAGACACTGTCATCGTAGGCGATGCCGTGCTCAGTTGACACCAGCTTGGTGGGTCCGGTTAACGGCACTGCCAAGGCGCCCACAATGTCTGCATAGGCTAGGTGCGTGTGCACAATGGCCGGGCGTAGCTTGGCTACCGCGTGGCGCAGTACCCGCACTGAAGCGGCCAACCCATAATTGGGCCCGAAGCTTTCAGCCAGCACTGGCACACCTAGCTGGGTTAATTCCTCAGCTAGCGCTCCTGGTGGGCACAGCACCACCATGCGGGTACGGGGCAGGCCGGTGCGGGCGACGTCGAGAACATGACGTGCCACCCCACCGATCTCAGCAACCGGAACTACCCATAGCGCGATTGGTGCGTTACCCGCTACGCCTTTATAAGCCACTGTCACAGGTACTTCTCCAGGCGGTCTAGGGCGGTCCAGAAGCCCTCACCATTGTTAACGTGACCCATCCAGATTTCCGGAATGAAGGACACGCCGGGGGCCAGGCGGTCAAGCTGCTCAGCCAGCTCAGGCCAGTTAACGTCACCCTCGTCGATCTGTACACCCTCACCGTCAACGCCCTTACCGTCAACAATGTGCAGGTGGGCGGCTAGCGGGGCGAGAATTTCGGTGTATTCACGCAGTGGGCGGTGCTCGTGGTTAGCTGACAGCATCGAGTGGGAGATGTCGTAGGTGATCTGTAGGCCGCTACGCTCGGCAAAGTCACGCAGCGCCTCAGGGCTCATAAACAGGTTGTGGTACTGCTGACCACCCAGTAGCCACGGGTAAGGCGGCAGGGTCTGGGGGGCTAGGCGCACACCGGAGTAGTCCACGTGCTTTAGACCCTCAATGATGCGGTCATACATGGCCGGGATCTGCTCAGGGTCAACCGGGCCTTCCTTGGTGAAACCACCCAGGGTGGCAATAAAGACCGGGTCTTCTTCCTGAGTGAAGTAGGGGCGCAGTGACTTGGTGATGTCGATAGTGCGCTGTAGCTCGCGGATAGAGCGCTCCCACACGGCGTCGTCGGGGGAGGCCAGATCCAAAATAAAGTCACCGCTGAACAGGTCAGGCAGGTGGCAGGTGTAACCCATGGGTAGCGGGTTGTCCTTGTAGGCCGCGAACACCTCGTCCACGTCCATGTCCAGGTCCTTGTAGGAGTAGTGGAACTCCAAGAAGTCCGGCTTGGCGCCGGCATCCAAAATGGCCTGGAAGTCGTGGTAACGCACCGGCACACCCCACGGACGACGGAAGTGGTAGTCGCGCGGGCGGGCGGGGTTGTCGGAGATGTCGCCCTCGTAGAAGAAGTCGCCGGCGGCCACGTCACGGCGAGCAATACGGCCCACCAGCTTGTCTAGCGAGTTGGGCTGCAGGCCACGGCCGGGGCTCTTAACGTCGACGGCGTCGGCGGTGATGCGCTCACCGGACTTGATGTCGCGGGCGGCCACCAAAGACTTGGCCAGGTTGGCGCGGTTCATGAACTCACCGGGGGCCACTACTCGGGCCTCGGCGGTGCCCAGGGAGGCCTCCACGTCGCGGATCTGACGCACCATGGCGGCAAACTCGTCAGGCAGCAGCGAAACCTTGTGGTCGTTACCTTCAAGGTTGCGGTCAATGGTGAAGTGCTTTTCGATCACCGAGGCGCCCAGGGCCACAGCAGCCATGGGGATGTGGTAGCCGCGCTCGTGACCGGAGTAGCCCACCGGGCAGTCACCGATCTCAGCTAGACGCTGCATGTAGCGCAGGTTTAGGTCCTTGAAAGGGGCCGGGTAGGTGGACTGTACCTGGAGTAGGGCGTAGGGGGCGCCGTAGCGACGCAGCAGGGCCACCGACTCCTTGATCTCATCCTCGGTGCTCATACCGGTGGAGACGATCATGGGCAGGTTTTCTTTAGCGGCGGCGGTTAGCAGCGCGTGGTTGGTTAGGTCAGCGGAGGCAATCTTTAGGCCGTCGACGCCGTATTCTAGCAGTACCTCTAGGGAGGGTAGGTCCCAGGGGGTGCACATGATGTCAATGCCCTTGTCGCGGCAGTGATCGAAGACCTCGATCATCTTGGGGGCCGACAGGGAGAAGCGGGTGAGCAGGTCCAGGGTGTACTGGGCGCCCAGGTCTTCACCGGCAGTGATCTTGCCCGAAGCACCACGGTAGAGGGCGTCCATGTCACGCAGCTGGAACTTAACGCAGTCAGCCTTAGCTTCCACAGCTAGGTCTACCAGCTGCTTGGCTAGGTCAACATTGCCCTGGTGGTTGTTACCAATTTCAGCGATTACGAAGGTGGGCTGGTCTTTACCAACGCGGTGGCTACCAACGGTGAAGGAGTCGTTGCTGGGGGAGGCGATGGCCACCATGCGGCCACGGGTATCTAGCACCGGCACTAGGCTGACGCCGTCGCGGAACTTCCAGTCCAGCTCGTCAACCAAGGTGCCCTCGGTGACGGTGCGCGGGGAACGGTTAGCTACCTTAATGGCGCTGGTCTCCATGTTGGAGTTGCCGGCGGTAAGCCAGCGACGCACGTCGCCGTCGGTAAGTGAACCCTGTAGTACGCCATGCTCATCTACCAGGAAGATAGTGCGGGCCTTGTTGGCGTTGATTTTAGCTAGGGCGCTGAGCAAAGAGTCGTCAGCGAAAGCTACGTAAGGGGTAATGGAACGCTCGATGCTCATGCTAGACCTTCCTGCTGACGCATTTCGATAAGGGTTTTGCCCGCTAGGGCTAGGTCAAGGGGGCCGTCAATGTCGACGCCTTCAACCTCATCCATGACAAATAGACCAATGTTGCCACCGATACGGTTATTGCGTTCGCGGTAAACCCACGGCTTGGTTACATAAAGAGAGCCAGTCTCGCGGTAGCGGAACTGGTCGGGGGTTAGCTCCTGACGACGCGGGCGGTGGTCCACATCAAAGTCGGCGGTGGGGCCGTGACCGTCGCGGGCAGTCCACCACAGGAAGGGGGTCTGCGGCACGGTGCCAACCAGCGAGTCCACACCGGTTTCGCGAGCTTGGGCGATAGCGCGGTCAATGGTGCCCGGACGGCGCACCGGGCTGGTGGCCTGCAGCAGCATCACAAACTCGGGCTCATAGCCTTCCTTGTCACGCAGGTAGTCCATGGCGTGCACAATCACCGGCTCGGTGGCGGTGGTGTCCTGGGCTAACTCGGCGGGGCGGTCAATCACCTCAGCGCCGGCTGCGCGCGCTACGCTCGCGATTTCTTCATCTTCAGTGGAAACCACTACGCGGACGTCTTTGGCTTCCAGGGCCTGCTCGATGGTCCATACCACCAGGGGCTTGCCACCTACGTCACGCAGGTTCTTACGCGGGATTCCTTTAGAGCCGCCGCGCACGGGAATAACACACAGGGTGCTCATATGACTGAATAGTCCTATTCAATGTGTAATAACGGGAACGTAGCCACGCAAAAAGCATGACATTTGCTAACAATTGTAGCTTGGAGCACGCCAGCCAGTCACCGGGCGTGCGGGGATTCACGTACTGGCTTAAGCAGCCAGAATCTGGGCGATTGCCGTGGCCGGTTCAAGGGCTGGCACCTGGGGGGCAACCGTAGGAATGTCAGACCAACGCGACAGGCCGTAGCGGGTATGGAAAGAGTGCACCCAGCTGGGGGCGTTAGGTGCATACACCCAGGCAGGAATGCCGCGCGCGGCCGCCTCCAAGGTGCCGGTGGAAAACACTGAAACTACCGGACGGTTAGTTTCAAACAGTGGGCTGGTGCCCGGATCAAATTCAATTCCGCGCCTACGCCAATAGGCGTGAATTAAACGTGAAGCTTTATCTTTTTCAGAAGGGTGCGGCCGGTAAATCGCCCCGGTATCGTGGCAAAAACGCTCACTTACTCGGGCCATATAGCTGCGGCCAATCTCGGCCCCATGCAGCTGGCCTAAAAACAGTGGCCGCGCCGTAGCGGAAACCTTAATACGCGGCTGCAAAGCGGCGTTAAACAGCAACTGGCTACCCACCACCTGCCAGCTGACGTCAGTGCGAGAACTAGCCCAAAATTCGCCGTCGGCCTGGGACCACACCAAAGCCCGCGCCCCCGCAGCTAGCGGCGCCATAAACGGGGTAAGCAGGCCGTGCTGCTCAACTAAAAACTCGATGTCGCGCGCGCGGGCCCAAGCGTAAACCTCGGTGCTAACCCCCAAGTAATGCCCGGGAGCCAGTACCCGCTCCACCTTGGCTAGCAGCTGTGAATTAGCAGCCTGCGCCCAATCCACCAGCTGCCACTGGCCGCCCTCATAGCGCTCAGACAAGGCACGCGGAAAAGCAATCGCCACCTCGTCTAGCATCAGCGCTGGGCGCTCATAGGCATCTAGGTGAGAAGGCGAAGCCGCCTCCAACACCGCCAGGGCACGCGGCTGACCGCGCAAAGCCACCACAATATCCATCGGCGCCGGCGTCGAAACCCGCTGGCGCACAGCAGTTTTTAGCTGCCGCACCCGGTTGCGGCTAGCCAACCAAGCCTGCCAAGCCTCCAAATCAGTGGCGAAAACTAGGCCATCTTCAGGAATAATCATTGCCAGCGCGCCTCCAAAGCCTGCACGCGGTGAGCAAAAGTATGCTCAGCCAAAGTACGTTTACGGCCCGCCTGGGCAATGGCCTGCGCCCACTGCGGCTCAGTCCCGGCGCGCTCAGCCAGCTCCACCAGCTCCTGGGTGGAGTGGAAAACCAGCAGCTCACTGCCCGGATCGTAGAGGCTATCGACGTCGGCGCGATCCACAATCTGCAAACCGCCCACGCCGCAAGCCTCAAACGTGCGCATAGTGAAACCATCCTGATCCCCATGCAGGTTCAGCGAGGCACGCGCCCCAGCCATCACCCCATAGGCATGCGAACGGTCCAAGTCGCGCCCGCTAGGGATCGCCGGGCGGTGCCAAGACCAGGTGCGGGCCCGATCCCACCAGTGCTTAGACCAAGCGCGCCCATAAGCCTTAACATCCACGCCCGCCTGGTATAAAGCCCGCAGCATCGGCTCGCGTTGGCCGTAACGGGCCCCCACAAAAACGACGGCGTCGCTAGGTACCGGGCTAAAGGGCAAGCTGGAATCAAAAGCCAGTGGCAAATAGAACGCATCCAAACCGCGCTCAGCCATAGCGGCGGCGTCGATCGCAGAATACGTGGCGATCGGACCACGCATCTGCAAACCCGCTTCATCCACATTCATGCGGCGCAGCTCATCGTAGAACCAAGTAATGCGCTTGGCCCCAACTTCCTCAATAGACTGCCAGTAATCAGCCTGCAAAATGTCGCCCTTAATGGTGACCACCACGTCAGGGCGAGACGAACGCACCAACTGTGCGCAGCGGGCAGTAACCTGCTGGGCGTGCAAACGCGAACCGGGTAAACCATGCGGATCGCGCCGGTCAGCCAATTCAATTTTGAGCTTATGCTCCACGCGGTGAGCTGCGTTTTCTAAACGGTCATAGCAGTAGGGCAACACGGTGTAACCGCGCTGCTTAAAAGCCTGGGCTATGCCCTGCCAGTAGCCGTGGAACACAGGGCTAACCAATAAAAGTTTTTTACTCATGCTTGGGACCGATCGGCATGCGTTGGGTAATTGATTTGGGTACTAGCTAAGTTACTAGCTTGTAAGAGGTGCGGGGGCAATTTTAGGCTGGCAAAAATGCCAATTCGGTAGCTAGGCGCTCGCGGGCAGCCACATCTACGCCGCGCAGCTGACGGGTCAGGTTCCAAGCAAAATTGATATACGAGGCAGTTTTTAGGGTGGCCCGCAGACGCTTTACACCGCTGGGGCCATGCCACTTGTCGGCGTAAATGAAACGCGAGTCAACCAGCCACTGCCGGCGCTTATCGGAGGCTGAGGAACCGCCGCCAGCATGCACCAAGGTGGGCTGGCTGAGCACTACCGAAGGTAACCCTAGCTGACGTAGGCGCAACTGTAGGTCAACTTCTTCACTATTCATGTGGAAGCGTGAGTCAAAACCGCCCACTGCCGCAAAGGCCTGACGCGGCAGCAGCATGGCTGCGCCCACCACCCAATCGGCCACTTCAGTGTGGGTATTGTCGGCCAAAGTGTCGTGTCCTACCAGCTCATGCAGTACCGGCAGGTGACGCAGCCGGGCCAGGGGAGTGAGCCATTCAATACCCTGGTGTAGGGCATTGGGGAAGTGGCGGCCATTCCAGTGTGTGGCGCCTACCTCATTAATTACGGCAGGGGTCACGATGGCTGGCATCCAGGGCATAGCTGCGCGGTAATAGTTACCCAGGAAGTTAGGCTCCAGCTCCACGTCGGAGTTCAGGATTAGAACATAAGTGCCGGTGGCGGCGGCAATGCCAGTACTTACGGCGCTACCGAAACCGCCATTTGTCTGACGACGAATTACTTTAACCCCGGCCGCATCCGGGAAAGGCTCAGGGGAGCAATCGTCACTAACGATTACCTCGAAATCAGGGGCGTCTACTTGTGCTTTTAGCTGCTCTAGCAAGGGAAGGGTGGCAGCTGGGTCCCCGTAGAAGGGGATTACCACACTGAGCGCGCAAGAGGGCATGGCTGGGTCCTTTTACTCGTTGGTTACCCCAGTCTAGCTTGTAAGCCTGTGGGATATATATGATGGTTGACAGGTAAACGAAATATACGGTGTGCAGTGTGTCGCTGTGAGCTGCATTAATAAAGCGCTGTTTAGGAGCTAAAAGATTATGACATTTAAAGCTAAAGCTTTGTCTTTGGTGCGACGCGGTAAGCGTGAAGTCATATTAACTGCCATTGGTTTTAATGGCGGCAACAACCTATTTAAGTGGCAGCTGGCATATTCGCGCACTTTAGATAAGGGCCTAATTTCTAAGGTGCTTTATTTCCCTAACCAGGATGCTTGGTTAGAGATGTTCCCGGGGCTACGCAACTTGTCAATTACCTCAGACCAGATCCGCTTTACTGACCGGCGTGCCACCTATATGGGGGCAGCTCAGGGGGTGGACTACACTCCGCAAGAGCGCGCCCGCTTCATTAAAGACGTGCTGCTAACATCTGACGGTTTTAAGCAGAGCCTAGAGCGCGCTCAGGCTTTTGTGCGCGCTGATGACTTAGTTATTAACGTGCGTCGCGGCGACTATTACAACAGCCGTTTTGAACCCGAATTTGGCATTAACATTGTCGAATATGTGCGCCAGGCACTAGCTAAACAATTAGCTTTAGGGCCGGTGGGGCGCGTGGTGCTAGTTAGTGACAATGTGCCCTGGTGTGTTGACAACCTCACCCACCTAGCCCCGCAGCTAGAGTTTGTGGTTAATGAGAACCGCCGCGACATGTTTGATGACCTGGCGGTGCTGGCCTGCGCCAAGCGACTGATTCTAGCTAACTCCACCTTCTCCTACTGGGGTGCCTTCATTGCTGAGGTTTTGGGAGCGCAGCTAGAAAACATTGTGGCCCCCGCCTTCCATCAGGGGGACGTGCCCACCGCCAGTGAGCTGTGGCGTGACCCGCGCTGGAACTTTATTCACGAAATTGACGGCGGCTGGCAAAACTATCCGGGTCGACTAGAATCCTGAGCGTGCGTCTGAAGGCCCTGCTCGATGTTTTAGCTCAAAATTCTGCGGTTTCACAGGTCATTGACCTGGCCAGTTCACGTGTACGTACCGACTACACGGCGGCGGTTGTGCCCGGGGTGCGCCCGGCCCTACTGGCTGCAATGGCCCTGGGGAAGGCGGGTTTAGACGCCGTCAGGCCGGAGGTGAACCACCCGTTGCTGGTGGTGTGTGCAACCACTCGTGAAGCTGAAGAAATGGTGGCAGCGCTGCGCTGCTACCTGCCCGATGAGGCAGTAGAGATGCTGCCGGCTTGGGAAACCCTGCCCCATGAGCGCCTGTCGCCCAGGGCTGATACTGTGGCCGCCCGTCTGGCCGTGCTACGCCGCCTAGCCCACAGTGAAGAGGGCACTATCGGCGTGCTGGTGGTGCCGGTGCGGGCGCTGCTGGCGCCGGTAATCGCCGGGCTTGGTGAAATTGAGCCGCTCACTTTAGCTACCGGGGCGCAGCTACCCCTGGAGGCAGCCACCGAGCGCCTGGTGAAAATGGCTTACACCCGCGTGGATATGGTGGAAAATCGCGGCGAGTTTGCCGTGCGCGGCGGTATTTTGGATGTTTTCCCACCCACCTGCCCGCGCCCGGTGCGGGTGGACTATTTCGGGGACGAGATTGATGAAATCTCCTCCTTCGCGGTTTCAGACCAGCGTTCAATTGAGGTTTTAAAAGCCCCGGTGGTGGTTACCGCCTGCCGTGAGTTGCTGCTTAGCGACGTCGTCCGCGAGCGCGCCGCCGCCCTGGTCACTAAGATCCCGGGTGCGGCAGATTTGCTGGAAAAACTAGCTGAGGGCATTTACGTTGAGGGCATGGAGTCCCTGGCGCCGGTGCTGGTGGACAAGATGATGCCGCTGCTGGAGTTGACTGGCCAGCGCCTGACTGTGATTAGTGAGCCTGAGCGGGTGCGTCGTCGCGCCGAGGATTTGGCGGCCACCACCCAGGAGTTTTTGGCGGCGGCCTGGACTAGCGCAGCTTCGGGTGGGCAGGTGCCGGTGGATTTGTCGGCGGCGGCTTTTGTGCATTTGGCTGATGTGCGCCAGTTGAGTTTGGCTAAGGGGCTGGGGTGGTGGTCGTTTAACGCTTTTGCTTCCACCCCGGATATGCCTAGTTTGCCTATTACTGAGGTGCCCGGCTATGGCGGTGGCTTTGAGGCGGCTGTCCGGCAGGTGGGAGACCAAGCTAAGGCTGGTTGGCGGGTAGTTATTAGCGCTGATGGTCCGGGCCCGGCGCGTCGTTTGGCTGAGGTTTTGGGTGAGGGAGATATTCCTGCCCGCATTGTGGCTGATTTGGATGAGGTTGCGGATCTGGGCGCTAGCGATGGTAGCGGCGACGGCGTGGTGCGGATTTTGCCTGCCTCGGCTTATCAGTCTTTCCTGGTTCCTTCCCAAAAATTTGCTTTTATTGGCCAGTCGCAAATCACGGGGCGGGCTAGTGCTTCGCCACGCGCCCCTAAAGCGGTGCCAGCACGGCGTTCAAAGCGTAGCGTTGACCCCCTATCGCTACATCCGGGTGATTTGGTGGTGCACTCACACCATGGGGTTGGTCGTTTTGTGGAGCTCACGCGCCGGCCTGTGCCCGGAAACCGTAACTCTAGCCGCGAATATTTGGTGATTGAGTATGCGCCTTCTAAGCGTGGTCAGCCTGCTGACCGGCTCATGGTGCCCACTGACTCGCTTGATGCGGTTAGTAAATATGTGGGTGGCGACGCCCCGGCGCTGAGCAAGATGGGCGGCGCCGACTGGCAAAAAACTAAGGCTAAAGCCCGCAAGGCGGTGCGTGAAATCGCCGGGGAGCTGGTGCGCCTGTATGCGGCCCGCCAGGCCGCTAAGGGCCACGCTTTTAGCCCCGACACCCCTTGGCAGGCGGAGCTAGAGCAGTCTTTTGCCTACACTGAAACCCCTGATCAGCTGGTCACCATTGATGAGGTTAAGGCTGATATGGAAAAGAGCGCCCCTATGGATCGCCTGATCTGTGGGGATGTGGGTTACGGCAAAACTGAGATTGCGGTGCGGGCGGCCTTTAAAGCTGTCCAAGACGGCAAGCAGGTGGCGGTGCTGGTGCCCACCACGCTGCTGGTGTCTCAGCACGCAGAAACTTTCACGGAGCGTTTTGCTGGTTTCCCGGTGACCGTGGCGCAGCTGTCACGTTTCCAAAGCGCTAAAGAAAGCCAGCAGGTGCTGCGTGACCTTGAAGCGGGCCGTATCGACGTCGTCGTAGGCACCCACCGTCTACTGACCGGCTCAGTCAAATTTAAGGACCTGGGGCTGGTAATTATCGATGAGGAGCAGCGCTTCGGGGTGGAGCATAAAGAAGCCCTCAAAGCTATGCGCACAGATGTGGATGTGCTGTCCATGTCCGCCACTCCCATCCCGCGCACGCTGGAAATGGCGGTTAGCGGGCTGCGGGAAATGTCCACCCTGGCCACCCCGCCGGAGGACCGCCACCCGATTTTGACCTATGTAGGCCCCTATGAGACTAAGCAGGTGGGCGCCGCCATCAGGCGTGAGCTGCTGCGTGAGGGGCAGGTGTTCTATGTGCACAACAAGGTTGAAGACATTGACTCGGTGGCTGCGCGCCTAACTGAACTGGTGCCTGAAGCTAATATCGCCACCGCCCACGGGCAGATGAGTGAGCATCGCCTGGAGAAGGTAATTGACGCCTTTTGGAAGCGTGAAATTGATGTGCTGGTGTGCACCACTATTGTGGAAACCGGCCTGGATGTGTCTAACGCCAACACTTTGATTGTGGATCGCGCCGACCGTATGGGGCTAAGCCAGTTGCACCAGCTGCGTGGCCGGGTGGGGCGTGGACGGGAGCGGGCCTACGCCTACTTCCTGTACCCGGGCGACAAGCCCCTTACTGAAACCGCCCACCAGCGTCTGCGCACCATTGCTAACAACACTGATTTGGGTGCGGGTATGCAGGTGGCCATGAAAGACCTGGAGATTCGCGGCGCCGGTAATCTGCTGGGCGGGGAGCAGTCTGGGCATATCGCCGGGGTTGGTTTTGACCTGTATCTGCGCATGGTGGGTGACGCGGTGGAAGCCTACAAGCGCGGCGTGGGCCTGGGTGAAGATGAGGAGGCAGCTGAACCTGACTTGAAGGTGGAGCTGCCCATTGACGCCAATATTCCCGAGGAGTACCTACCCCATGAGCGATTGCGTTTGGAGGCTTACGCAAAGATGGCGGCGGCTAAGTCTGATAGCGACGTCGACGACGTACTAGCGGAGCTGGCTGACCGTTACGGCCCGGTGCCTGAGCCCACCCAGAACCTGGCGCAGCTGGCCCGCTTGCGCGTATATGCAGCCAGCTTGGGGGTGTATGAGATTGTGGCGCAGGGTAAATCTATCCGTTTCGCGCCGGTGGCCCTGCCTGAGTCGGGGGCGATGCGCGTCAAACGCCTCTACCCGGGCACAATCATTAAGCCAGCCACCCGCACCCTGGTGGTGCCCGCCCCAGGCACGCGCGGTTTACGGCGCGAAACTTTAAGCGCCAGAGAGCTATTGCGCTGGGCGCAGGTGTTTTTGCATGCGGTTGTGGCCGGCGAGGCCGAATACGAAACCGAAGCCACCAAATACCGCAGCCGCTAATTTGCGTGTACACCCAGTAAATTTGCAGGTAAATTACAGGTTATGGATGTTGCGGTAATTCTGCCTGGCGGACGTGGCTGGGGCCCGGTTTTAAAACTCGCTGAAATCGCTGCCGACCACCTTGGCGGCCGGCTAATCAAAATCCCGGCCGAATCCCTGCCCGCTGGGCGGTTAGGCAAACTAGCCACCCTGCTACCGCCACCACGCCCGCGCGGAGAGCAAAAGCTGCTGGTTATCGCCTCTATAGGTGATCACCTCAACGCGGTTTTGCGCTCTGGGGTGCGCCGCCACTACAGCTATGTGGCCGGCTGGGTGATTGACAGCTTCTGGGAGGCGCGCATCCCCCGCGTGGCCCGCTCACGTGGCTGGTACGACCACCTCTACGTCACTGACCAGCAGGATCTAGACATGTGGGCGGCGGCAGTGCCCTGCCCGGTTGGGGTGTTGCCCTGGGGTGCCGACGTCGCCGGAGCCCAGGTGAGCTGGGCTGATAAGCAGGTGGAATTGCAGCGTGTGGGCCGTCAGCCCCAAGCGTGGGATGACGACGCCGCCGTAGCTGGCGCCGCCGCCAACGCTGGGGTTAGCTTTGCTGGGCGCCCCCCATTTGGTGACACCGATGAAGCCAACCAGGCTTTTGTGGAAACCGCCTACCGCCAAGCCAAAGCGGTACTAGCTTTTGGCACCCGTACTGCCCGCGCCAAATACAACCACCCCACCAAGGATTACGTAACTGCGCGCTGGACTGACTCGCTAGCCTACGGCTGCCTAGTAGCCGGCCAGGTTCCCGACACCCCCACCGCCCGCGAAATCCTGCCATCTTTCGCATTAGTGCAGCTCAGCGACACTGATGTGGCGCAGGGCCTAGAGCAGCTCAAAGCCGCCCTAACCCAGTATGACGAAGAAAAGTTCACCGCTATCCGCACCTGGGCGCGTGAACATCTAGATTGGCGCTCGCGGCTAGACCAGATTGCTGCTGACGCCGCGCTTAAGGGCGCTGGAAGCTAGGCCCCATCCCATGCCTTCCCATAATGGCTTCCCCAAGCCCCACCTTTAAATAGCCGCAGTTGGCTATTTGTCTGGAGCTAAAAAATGAATCTCAGCAAAGTTGTTTTATTTACCTCTGACCTGGGCGGTCTAGGGGGTACTACCTCTGCGTTAAACGAGATGGCGCGCGGTTTTAGCGAGCGCGGCCTTTCGGTTAGCTATATGACTTTAGGGCGTGAGGTGGGCCAGCTGCCCGTGCCCGGCGAGGTGTTTCGGGTGTTTCCAGGGCAGGCTTACACCACCGATAACCCGCTGGTGAAGCGTTTCCCAGGGCCAGGTGGCGTAAAGCTAAAAGTCCTGAGCCTATACACGCCGGTGTGGCGTAAATACTGTTTAAAGCGTTTAGATCGCCACCTGGCGAAGATCGGCCCGGATACTGCCATAATCGCATTAAAGTACAACACCCAAAAATGCTTAACTGAGGCTATTGGCCGGGGTGTGTGGGCAGCCAAAGAGCGGCCGCTGCTGGTTTACCAAAACCACGCCTCAATGCAGTGGATGCGTCATTTCCCTGACTACCCGCAGGTGGCCGCGCCGGCAGATGTGTTCACCTGTTTAGCTGAACCTTACACGCGCGAAACTGCCCAGATCCTGGGGCGCCAGGTGGTGACAATGCCTAACTCGATTAGGTCTTTCGAACTTCCTGCGGCGCCAAAAACCAATAAAATCGTGGTTTTGTCCAGGCTGGATGAGGCTAAACACCTAGATCGTTTAATTCAGGCTTTTGCGCAGGTACGGGGGCAGGTAAAGGAGAGCTGGCAGCTAGTTATTTACGGCGACGGCCAGGCGCGCGAAAGTCTTGAAGCGCTGGTTGCTGATCTGCACCTGAGTGATTGCGTGAGCCTACCTGGCAGTTGCTATGACTTAACTAAAGCTTTTAGCGGTGCAAGCCTATCAGCGCTAGTTTCTGATAATGAAGGTCAGGGTTTGAATGTGGTGGAGGCGGCCATGGCTGGGGTGCCCTCAGTAGTTACCCCCTGTTCGCCTGGAGCGGTTGAGTTGGCTGAGCATGGTGGTTACTTAGCTGACGGGTTTGCGGTAGACGACATTGCGCGGGCTTTGTGCCAAGCTATGTGCGACGACGAACGTGAGGCAGTGGGGCGGCGGGCGCAGGTCTATGCGCAGCGTTTTAGTACCGCTGCGGTAACCGACAACTGGCTTGAACTATTCGCGAGGCTACCCTAAAGGTCATTTTGCAGGACTAATACCCTCGCGCAGGTAGCTTAGGCAAGCTAGACTTGGTCACGTAATATTCCTGTTTCGATTACTTAGGAGCACCACGTGGCCCTCATCGAGAACGTACATGCACGCGAGATTCTAGACTCCCGCGGCAACCCCACTCTAGAGGTTGAAATCCTACTTGAGGATGGTTCCTTCGCCCGCGCGGCTGTCCCCTCCGGCGCTTCCACTGGTGCTTTTGAGGCTGTGGAACTGCGCGACGGCGACAAGAGCCGTTACGAGGGTAAGGGTGTAGAGAAGGCCGTTGCTAACGTAAACGACATCATCGCCCCCGAGGTTATCGGCTTCGACGCCGCTGACCAGCGTGGCCTAGACCGCCTAATGATTGAGCTAGACGGTACCCCTAACAAGGGCAAGCTGGGCGCCAACGCTATCCTGGGTGTGTCCCTGGCTGCCGCTCAGGCCTCCGCCGAATCTGCTGGCCTGGAGCTGTTCCAGTACGTTGGTGGCCCCAACGCTCACGTCCTACCCGTCCCCATGATGAACATCCTCAACGGTGGCTCTCACGCTGACTCCAACGTTGACATCCAGGAGTTCATGATTGCCCCCATCGGTGCTTCCTCCTTCCGTGAGGCTCTGCGCTGGGGCGCCGAGGTCTACCACTCCCTCAAGAAGGTCGTCAAGGAGCGTGGCCTGTCCACCGGTCTAGGTGACGAGGGTGGTTTCGCCCCCAACCTGGACTCCAACCGTGAGGCTCTAGAGCTGATCGTTGAGGCCATCGAGAAGGCTGGCTACAAGCCCGGCGCCGACGTTGCCCTGGCTATGGACGTTGCCTCCTCCGAGTTCTTCGACAGCGAGACCAAGACCTACAAGTTCGAGGGCGAGCAGCGCGACAACGACTACATGGTCAAGTACTACGAGCAGCTCATCAAGGACTTCCCGATCGTCTCCATCGAGGACCCGCTAAGCGAAGACGAGTGGGACGACTGGAAGGCCCTGACCGACGAGATCGGTGACAAGGTACAGCTCGTTGGTGACGACTTCTTCGTAACCAACCCCGAGCGTCTAGCCAAGGGCATCGAGCTCAAGGCCGCCAACGCCCTGCTGGTTAAGGTAAACCAGATCGGTTCTCTAACCGAGACCCTGGAGGCCGTGGAGATGGCCCACCGCAACGGTTACAAGACCATGACCTCTCACCGTTCCGGCGAGACCGAGGACACCACCATCGCCGACCTGGCTGTTGCCACCAACTCCGGCCAGATCAAGACCGGTGCTCCCGCCCGTGGCGAGCGTGTCAACAAGTACAACCAGCTGCTGCGTATCGAGGAGTCCCTGGGTGAGGACGCCGTATACGCCGGCGCCAGCGCCTTCCCGCGCTTCAAGGCCTGATAAGCAGGTCCTGAGCTGAACCAGCTCTGACTAAACGGGCGGGGTGCATTTAAGCGCCCCGCCCGCTTTGTATCTAGCCCTCAGGTAGTATCAAAGGTGTGAAGCCCCGTCGCCCTACCCAAGCTGACCCACGTCGTCGTCGCCAGAGGCGAACGTCAAACGCTACTGGCAGCGAGGCAGCCCCCCGCACCCACCCTGAAGGCCTGCCCAGGGTCCGTTTACAAACGCCCCGCACTGGCGAAATCCCGCAGGTACCCCAGCAGCGCGACGACGGGCGCACCCCAGTCTCGCTGCGGATGCTATTAGTGATAGTGGCCCTGCTAGTGCCTACATTCTTTATTGCTGAAAGCGTGCACACCTACTTTGTGCAGCATCAGCGCTACCAGGAAGTTAGCTCCCAACTACGCGCCACCAAGCAAGAAAACGCCCAGCTAGAAGCCCAACTACAGGCCTGGCAAGACAACAACTATCTAAAAAGCCAAGCACGTGGGCGCCTTGGCTACGTAATGCCGGGGGAGACCACCTACATTGTGGTGGGCGCCGATTCAGTTAGCGAAACCACCGCCACCAGCTCCACCCCCCAAAATAACCAGCCCTGGTATGACCGCCTGCGTCAAAGCACTCGTGAAGCCGGTAAAGTCCCCAAGGCTGCGAAACGTGAACCCTCCCAGCGAGGCTGGCTAGATCCAACCACTAGCCCCACGCCTACCGTAACCACCACCCCATAAAGCGAGAGCACATGAGTTCACAAGTTACCCAGGCCGATATTGAAGCCCTAGGCCAACAGCTGGGGCGCGTCCCGCGCGGGGTAGTAGCCATTGCTGCGCGCTGCGTGTGTGGTCGCCCGGCGGTGGTGCAAACCGCCCCGCGTCTAGACGACGGCTCACCCTTCCCCACCACCTTCTACCTGACCCTGCCAGGGGCGGTATATGGCTGCTCAGCCCTGGAAGCCACCCACTACATGGATGAGCTAAACCAGCGTCTAGCTGAAGATGAGCAACTGGCCGCCGCCTACGCCCAAGCTCACCAGGCCTACCTGGCAGAGCGTGAAAAGCTCGGCCATGTTGACGAAATTGCTGGTATTTCCGCAGGTGGTATGCCTACCCGTGTTAAATGCCTACACGCCCTAGTGGGCCACTCACTAGCCGCCGGTGCGGGGGTAAACCCCATCGGCGACATTGCCATTGAAACCATGCGTGAACGCGGCCTGTGGGATAAGCAGGTTTGCAACTGTAAGGACGGTAAATAATGCGCCTGGCTGCTATTGACTGCGGTACCAACACTATCCGTTTGCTGATCGGCGACTATGAGCTTACCGATCAGGGCATTATCATCAACGAGCTGGAGCGCTCAGGTGAGATTGTGCGCCTAGGTGTGGGGGTAGACCGCACTGGGCGCCTAGATGAGGAGGCCATTGAGCGCACCTTGGACTTCACCCGTGCCTGCGCTGAGCGTTTTGAGCATTACGGGGTGCAACAGGCCCGGTTTGTGGCCACCTCCGCCTCGCGTGACGCCGCCAACCGTGACGTTTTCGTCAATGGTGTTTGGGCAATTTTGGGTTTTGAACCTGAAGTAATCAGCGGTGAAGAAGAAGCTGCCCTGGCCTTCCTGGGTTCTAAGGTGGGCAGCAATGTGGATATGACCCACCCGCGCCTGGTAGTGGATTTGGGTGGTGGTTCCACCGAGTTCAGCCTGGGCACCCAATACCCTGACGCCTATATCTCTACCAACATGGGTTCGGGGCGCGTCACCGAGCGTTTCCTAAGTGAAGGCGTTACCCCTGCCTCTGAAGCAGCCGCCCGTGAGTTTGTGCGTTCCATGCTGGATACGGCTGCCGAGCAGGTAGATTTCAGTGCTGCCCACTCCCTGGTGGGACTGGCTGGCACTATCACTGCGGTTACCGCCCACGCCCTGGGGCTGGAATATTTCGACAGCCAAAAAATCGGTGGGGCACAGGTGCCCGTAGAGGACATGCGCCGCTCCTGCGACGCCATCATCCATGCCACCCCTGAGCAGTTAGAGCAGTGGGAATTCATTGCCCCCGGACGCCGCAGCGTAATTGCCGCCGGCGCCCTGATCTGCGATGAAATGGTGGCCCGCGTGGCGGCTGACACCGCTAACACCGATCACCCGGTGCGCCACATTAACGTGTCCCTGCACGATATTCTCGACGGTATCGCCCTCTCGCAGCTATGAGCCAGTCCTTTGCTGCCCTGCTGCTGGCGGCGCGTAGGCGGCGTCAACTGGTGATTGCTACGGCGCTAACTGACGGCGCTCCTAGCGGCCAGGCCCGCCAGGCTCGTCTGGCCCAGCAGCAGGGGGCAGGGGCTGCGGAACTGCGCGCGGACCTGCTAGCTGATCCCGCCCAGGTACGCGCAGCGCTGACGGCAGTGCGGGCAGCCTCCAGCCTGCCGCTGCTGCTGACCTACCGCTCAGCTACTGAGGGTGGTAAAGGCGCTGGTCACGGCCAGGGATATGAGGATTATTTGGCTAGTTTGCTACAGTTGCGCCCGCCCGTGGCTGCGCTAGATATAGAGATGGCTTGCCTCGCTAGTAAGGCGCTGGTAGCTGAGGCTAAAGCGGGTGGCTACGACGTCGTCGGCTCCTGCCACGACTTTACGGCCACCCCCAGCGCGGCCCAGATAACCCAAAAACTGGTGCAAATTACTGCTGACGGCGCGGATATCACCAAAGTGGCTTACATGCCGCGCACTGCCCAGGACGTGGCCGCGCTGCGACATGCCGCCCACGACTTTGCCGGCGCCTACCCCCACCAGCCGCTAATTGCTATTTCAATGGGCCAGCTGGGCGCCCCAAGCCGCACTGACCTGGTCAATTGTCTGACCTTTGCGACAATCGCCGACGGCGCTGCTAGTGCCCCAGGACAAGCAACTATTGCCTACGTGAGAGCCTGGCTAGAAAACACCCCGGGGGCAAGTACTATAGAACTATGAGCCAGCCCCTCGACTCCTCCTCTCGGGCCGCTGGAATCCCCATCGGAATTCGCGCGCATTTAGCCCACGCCGCCTTGCAGGTCCTAGCGCAAGACGCAGGCGTGGATATTTTGCATATCAAAGGCCCGGCAGTTCATCCCAGTATTGGCCGCGCCCTAACCCACAGCACCGATGCCGATGTGCTGGTGCGCCCAGAGCAAGTAAAGCTGTACGTCAAAGCCCTGCTAGATCACGGCTGGCGTCACAACACCTCATTTGAAACCGGCTCCGCCTTCGAGCACGCGGCCACCTTCTTCCACCCCACCTGGGGATATGTAGATCTGCACCGGCGCTACCCGGGGATTACCGCCCCTAAAGCTTTTAACAACCTCTGGGCGCGGCGCATCCACCAAATGCTTGGCGGGGTTCGCTGCGCTACCCCAGCACTAATCGATCAGCGCCTAATTTTGTTGCTGCACGTAGCGCGCAACTCCTCGGGGACATCAGACCCCGACTATGCCCTAGTGTGGGCAACCCTAGACGAGTGCGCCCAAGCAGACCTGCGCCGTCGAGCCCGGGAGCTAGGGGCCCAAGTGGGGCTAGCCGCCGCGCTAGGAGAACTAGACCAATACCGCCAAGACCCCACCCACGACCTGTGGATGATGTTCTCCACCGGTGAGGGCGGACGTCTAGACGAGTGGAAAGCCCGCTTCAAAGCAGCTAACGGCCCGCTAGCTAAAGCCCGCATTGTGGGCCGGGCACTGCTAGTAAACACCGACCACCTAACCATGCGGCTAGGTCACGAACCCACCCCGGCTGAAGTGCGCCAAGAATATGTGGAGCGCTACCGGGCGGCTTTGCGTGAAGGAATGGACAAAGTTAAGAGGAAACTGTGACCTACCTGCACCCCTCACGTCTGGGTTACTACGACGACCCCACTGAGCAGGCCATTTACTTGGCACCACTACCCGACGGCGAAATCTCCAGGTTGGAAGGCCCTGCCCGCGCTATTTGGATCGGCGCTGATGGGGCTGAGAATATGGCTGAAGTAGCCCAGCGGGTTGCCCCCTATTTCAACGTTACGGCTGACCAAATTGAGGCAGACGTAAGCGAATTTGTTAGTCAACTAATTGCTGGCGCACTTCTGGAGGAAGTCATGGACCTAAAGGATGCCCGATGAACGGCAGTTACGGGGCCTCGCCCCGGTTGCTGTTTGTGTGCACCGCCAACATTTGCCGTAGCGCCTATGCTGAGGTGCGCTCCCGCCAAATGCTGGGTTTGGATGCCGGCTGGGCCTTTTTTAGTGCCGGCGTGCCGGGCACGGTTGGCCGCGAAATGGATCCGCCCATGGTGGCCCAGGCAGTGGCGCGTGGCGTGGCCCTGGAAGACTGCCTGGCTATGCGTTCGCGCCAAATGCGTGAAGGGATTTTGCGCCGCTCGCGCCTAGTGGTGACCATGGCTAACTCGCACCGTGTGGCTTTGCTTGACGATTTTCCTGCCTACGCTGAGCGCTACTGGACTTTGGGACAGCTAGCCGACGCCGCCACCTTGCTCCAGCGTGATGACGCCTGGCTGAGCTATGACACTGACCAGCTAGTGCAGGCGCTACACGCAGTGCGTGGGCCAGCTGGGGGTGGACGTGACGTAGCTGACCCATATCGGCGTGGAGACGCGGCTATGGCTGCGGCGGCCGATACCATTGATGCGTACTTGCGCACTATTCTGCCGCTACTATCGCGCGGCTAGCCGCCAATAAATTTTTTATACCTTCCCCGTCCGCTCCCTGAATCCGCTAAAACATTTAGAAAAAGGGAAAATTAGCGTGACAACTTCAAATTCTGCTAGGAAACTTCTTAGATGCGTGGGTTTGATAATCCTCTGCGGGCTCTTGGGGTTAGCTGGCGGGCTTGGTTATGTCAGTGTTCAACCAAAGCTCTACACCGCTACTTCCCAGGCGATGGTGGTAGTTTCCGGTACCGATGGTTTTAGCCAGAACTCTATTTCTGGTCAGAAAGCTAGCGCGTATGCAGTCCTAGCTGGTTCACAGAACGTGGCTAACCGCGTGGCTAAGACCCTCAAGACCTCCAGCATGGAGGGCACTCTTAGCGGTAGTGCTGACGCCGCTCCCGGTCTGTTCACTCTGACCGCCACTGCTTCCACCCCGGAGCGTGCTCGTGATATCGCTAATGCTGGTATCAAGGCCGTGTCTGATGAGGCTAACGCGATTGCTACTCAGGGTGAGTCAAGTCAGGGTGGTTCAAGCGGGGCTGCTGATAACGGCGAGGTTCGCGTAACCCAAACCCTTAAGGCGCTTAGCCCAAGCGAGTCAAGCTTCCCTACCTCAAATGATTTTCTCATTAAAGGTTCTCTGGGGACTCTGGGCGGTCTAATAGCTGGTGGCCTGTTGCTGGCTGGCTACCTGCGGATAGTTAGTCCGGTAAAAGATAAAGCCTGACCTATCTAGGAATTTGGTCGCGTTCAGCTAGTAGTGGCTGTGAATTAGAGCGACTAGTAGTAATGCTGGCATGGATAAAGCATTGTTGGGCATGGCTAACGGCGTGGGGCTTGGATCAGGTGCGATAATAAGTGCGGCGGCCGATACCATTGATGCGTACTTGCGCACTATTCTGCCGCTACTATCGCGCGGCTAAAGGCCTAGTTGATACCGTACTAACATATAGATTTTTCAGGTTCCCCACCTGATCCCTGGCATCGCCAGGCCGCTCGGAAGAAGGGCAATAACCCACTGTGACAATCCAAGACTTTGTTAGGATGACCCGGGTCAACCTGGGTTTCTTAATCCTATGTGTGCTATTGGGTCTAGCCGGTGGTTTCGGCTATGCCAGCGCCCAGCCATGGACCTACACCGCTACTTCCCAGGCGATGGTGGTAGTTCCCGGCACCGATGCTTTTAGCCAGAACTCTATTTCTGGTCAGAAAGCTAGCGTGTATGCAGTCCTAGCTGGTTCGCAGAACGTGGCTAACCGCGTGGCTAAGACCCTCAAGACCCCTAGTATGGAGGGTACTCTTACCGGTAGTGCTGACGCCGTTCCCGGTCTGTTCACTCTTACCGCTACTGCCTCCACCCCGGAGCGTGCTCGTGATATCGCTAATGCCGGTATCAAGGCCGTGTCTGATGAGGCTAACGCGATTACCACGCTTAACGCGCCTACTGCACGGCCCACCACCCAGACCACCACTAACCCTGATGGTACCCAGGTAACCACCACCACCCAGAGTGTGGATGGCACCACCAGTGTAACCACCAGCGACAACAGCTACCGCGATACCCGCGTAACCCAGACCCTGCAGGCAGTTGCCCCCAGCGCCCCTAGCTCCCCTGACTTCTACAAGCTCAGCGGCATGGGCGCCCTTGCTGGCCTGGTAATCGGCTACCTAGTGGTATTCATGCGCCGCTTGATGGACAACCGTGTACGCCACAACTCCGATGTTGAGGAGCTGCTGGGTTCTTCCGTACTGGCGGTTGTACCTAAGTCCACTGAACTGAATGCCAAGGGACGTCAGAACGTAGACGGTCTGGGGCAGGCCGCCGAGGCCTTGCGTCACCTACGTACCAACCTGCGCTTCGTGGATGTTGATAACCCGCCGCGCGCAATCGTTATGACCAGTGCTAACCCTGGTGAAGGTAAGTCCACCATGTCTGCCGTGTTGGCACAGATGCTGGCTTCTTCCGGTCAGCGCACCGTGCTAATTGACACCGACTTGCGTAAGCCCGTGGTGCACAAGATCTTCGGCCTAGATGGTTCTGTGGGTCTAACCCAGATCCTGGCCGGTGACATGCAGCTGTCTGATGTTGCCCAGAAGATTGAAGGCCAGCCCAACCTGCGTGTTGTGCCCGCCGGACGTATCCCTCCCAACCCCTCAGAGCTTTTGGGTTCCCAGCGTATGAAGGCCTTGATGGACTACCTCAAGGATGACGCTATGGTGATCATGGACGCCCCGCCGCTACTGCCGGTTACCGACGCTGGTCTGCTTTCGGCCCTGGCCGACGGCGCCATCTTGGTCATGGAGGTGGGTGGCACCTACAAGGAGCAGGCCCGTCTGTGTGGAAAGATCTTCAAGCAGGTTGACGGCCGTCTGCTGGGTGTTGTGCTTAACCGTGCTTCACGTCGTAACCTCGGTAGCGTTTACTACGGTTACGGTTACGGTGGCTACGGCCAGAACTACTACTACTATGAGGAAGACGAGAAGCGTAAGCTGCTTGGCTTCATCCCGCTGCCTGGTCACCGCAAGCGCAAGCGCGACAACCAGATCGTCTCTATCCAGGAGGAAGAGGTCCACCCTCTGCCTAAGGACAAGCAGAGCCGCCGCGCTTCCCGCCGCGCCGCCCGCACCGAGGCCCCGGCCCAGGTACCTGCTCAACTGCCTGCCGCCACCATGACGGCCGCTCCCGAGCCTGCCCCGCGCGTTAGCACGGTGGTTAACCCTGAGCCGGTAAGCGTACCTTCTGTGCAGGACTCTGCTGACGACACCGCCACCACTGAGGCTGTTGCCAGCCCGGTAAGCACCGGTATGCCGCTGCCTACTGCCTCCATCAGCCAGCCGGTGGGTGAGGAAACTGCCGTGCAGACCTCTGCTGCCTTCGGTGCCCCGCAGGCTAGCGTGCCCACGCGCCGCTCGCTGCGTGAGCGTCGCAATGGCTGATAGCTAATACAACAAAGGCCCCGGCTGCAAGTCGGGGCCTTTTTGTTTAGCCTTCTAAAGCTCAGCGCTAAGGCTCAGCGCTAAAGCTTAGAGAACTGCCAGGATCTCAGTTACGAACACTAGGGTATCGCCGCCCTTAATGCCGGCCTGAGGCACGCCACGGGAGCCGTAACCTAGCTCGGAGGGGATGGACAGCAGCACGCGTGAACCTACACGCTGGCCTACCAGACCCTCGTCCCAACCACGGATAACCATGCCCACACCAATCTGGAAGCTCAGCGGCTGGCCACGGTCAAAGGAGTTGTCGAATACCTGGCCATCCCAGATCTGACCCAGGTAGTTGCACACAATGGTGTCGCCGGGCTCAACGATCTGGCCGTCGCCGGCGTCGAGAACCTGAATCTCTAGGTCAGCGGGGGCCTCAGCGTCAGGAAAGGTGAGGGTGGGCTTGGTGCCTTTGCTACCGGAAACGGTAGGAAGTGGTGTTGCAATCATGGTTTAAGTTTAAGGGTAACCAATGCCTCAACGTATGTTTCTACGCCTGAAGTAGAATGGATGCGTTCCCGTTTTTATCACGCTCGTTTCCCCAACAGGCTTTGCATTTTCTTGAGGATGTTTTGTGGCTCCCAACACCGGCATAGTTAATTTACCTAGGCTAACCAGCCTGCGTTTTTTTGCTGCATCAGGTGTATTCATGTATCACCTGTGCCGTATTTATCCAGGTATGCCGCTTAAAGCTACGTCCACCGTGGGCTATGTTGGGGTTGCATTTTTCTTTGTGCTATCAGGTTTTGTACTGACCTGGTCCACCCCCATCTATAACGGTGTGGAGGCCAAACAGTTTTGGATTAAGCGTGTAGCGCGTGTATATCCCTCCCACCTGGCGATGATGGTTATCGCCTTGCTATTGCCGGCTAGGCCGCTGCCGCTGACCTGGGTTGCGGTGCCTCCTAACGCGTTGCTGGTGCAATCTTGGTTCTCACCTAATGACATTGCTTTTGGGGTAAACGCAGTTAGCTGGTCGCTGTCTTGTGAGGCTTTCTTCTACCTGTGTGCACCGCTACTGATCAGTGTGCTAAACGCACTTAAACCCTTGCAGCGCTACCTAGCTGCCGCCGCTGGTGCGGGTGTGGCCTGGAGTATCGGATTGGTGCTGGCAGCCAATGGGGCTAACGTTTACGCCTACCACTTGCCGATTGTGCGTATCGGTGAATTTATTATCGGTATTGCTTTGGCTTTGGCTTTGCGTGACGGCGTGCGCTTGCCTTTTAGGAGCGTGTGCCTTGCGGGGGTGACCACCGCTGTGATGGTGATGGTTTGCCTGCGCACCGGGCAGCTAACTACGGTTAGCGGCATTTTGATGGTGCCCGCCTTTGCCTGGCTGATTTACGCCTGCGCGCAAGCTGACTTGGATGGGGTACGCGGCGTGCTGCGGCTGAAGCTGCTAGAGCACCTGGGTATTACGTCTTTTGCTTTTTATCTGGTGCACGAATTAGTGCTCCTAAACCTCAAACCGCTGCCCTGGCCGCATGGTTCAAAGCTGGTTAATTTGGCGACTGTAATCGTGCTTTGGGTTATCTGCCAGGCGGCGGCCGAACTGTTATACCGTGGAGTTGAGCGTCCTGCGCAGCGTCGTATTCGTGCGTGGGCGGCAGCACATAAGGGGAAGAATGAAACAAAGGCTGGGCATTATTCGTTACAACCTGGGCGTGCTAGTGGACAAGCCGGAACGCCCGGCACTGGTGTGGATGATGCTGGGAACGGTACTAGTGTCACTGGCGGACACCGCCTCGATTCTGCTGGTAGCGCCGCTGGCGCAGGCAATGACGGGGCAGTGGCGCAGCGGAGCCGCCGGGACCGCCGCTAGGCTTCTGGGTGTAAACAGCCAGAGTGAGCTGATAGCTGTCTTAGCTGGAGCGGTTATTGTCGGCTTCATCGTTAAGGATCTGCTCTCTATTTTGGTGCAGTGGTGGAGCCTGAAGGTTTCCTCTAACCTGCGCTACAAGAGCGCTATTGAAATCAGCGAATACTATCTGCGCCTGCCTTACTCTAAGCACGCCTATTTAGGGTTGGCGGTAATTCTAAATAAGTCTGGTCAGAACGTGACCATGGCTTATAGCGGTTACCTGTTTGGCACTATCACGCTGGCTACCCAGATTTTTGCGGTTGCTAGTGTGGTGGGTGCATTGCTGATTGCTGCCCCGGTGGCTACCGCGATTTTGGCGCTGTTTGTTGGTCTGTTTGGCTGGCTATTCCTGCGTAAGGTACGCCCGCTAAATGAGCGCCTGGGCGCGGAAGAGGTGGCCGCTAATGAGCGCTCGTTCAGGGCTTGCTTTGACGCTTTTGGCACCATTAAAGAAACCCAGCTGCGTAACGCCTACGACTTCTATCTAGAGCGTATTGATGAGGCTTCAGCTAAGCTGCGCGACATTAGCATTCAGAAGGGTTTCATCGCTTCACTGCCTAAGCAGCTAATTGAAATTGTGTTCATGCTGGCACTAGCCATCGTGTTTGCTTTTACTGCTTTTGTGGGTGACAGCCAGTCGCTGCTGTCATCTATGGCGGTATTGCTAGCGGCGGCTTTCCGCGTGCTACCCACTGCTGCCGGTATGCTGGGCACCTTGGCTACTATCCGTCAGGCTGAGCCGGCTACGCGCGAATTTATTGCCTCTAAGCTGGCGGCCCGCTCACAGATTAAGAGCATGGAAATTGTTAGCCGCCAGGAGGTCACCCCGCTGGTTCTGCGTAAAGAGCTAGAGGTGCGTGACGTGCGTTTCCGCTATGACGACGACGCCCCTGAGGTGCTTAAGGGCGTAAACTTGCGTATTCCCTTTGGCACTAAAGCTGCTTTTGTGGGCTCCTCGGGTGCCGGTAAATCTACTTTGTTGGATCTGCTGATGGGTCTGCAGGTACCCACCAGCGGTGAGATCCTGATTGACGGCGCCGACATGCGTGAAAATATTTACGGCTGGCAGTCCAACATTGGGGTAGTGCCCCAGAACGTGTTCATCACTGACCGCACTATTGCCGAGAATATTGCTTTCGACCAGCGCCGTGAGGATATTGATCCGGAGCGGGTGCGTGAGGCTTTGGAAGGTGCGCGCCTGTGGGAGTTTGTTTCTAACCAGCCTGAGGGTATCTGGTCTGAGTTTGGTGAGCAGGGCCGACGTCTGTCTGGTGGACAGTTGCAGCGTGTGGGTATTGCCCGCGCCTTGTATCGCCGTCCTAACCTGCTGATTTTGGATGAGGCCACTAGCGCCCTAGATAACGAGACTGAAGCGGAAATCGCTGAAACTATCGATAATCTAAGCGGCAAGATCACCGTGATTATTGTGGCTCACCGCCTGTCCACTATCCGTAACGCGGATCAGATCGTGTTCCTGGCTAATGGTGTAGTTGATGGCATCGGTAGCTTCATTGAGCTGCAGGAGCGCTCTGAGGGTTTCCGTAACCTGGTTAAGTTGGCGGCGCTAGAGCAGGCCTAAAGCCAAATCAAAATAAGGCCAGCTACTTAGCTGGTGGCAGCCATAAAAAGTTTGTGCCCCAGAAGTTTCTGGGGCACAAACGCGTATTAGCTGTTTAGCTCACCTGACTCGTTCCAGGTCTTCCAGCGCAGCGGGTGGGCTTTAACCATGGGGCCGTTAGCAGCAAACTGGATGCGCTCATCGGGGCGCCCATGGCTGATGTTTTCCCAAACTTCAAGGATTTCAGCGTTGGATAGCTTGGAGCCAGCCTCCCAGTGTGGGGAGAACCAGCTCAGGTCCTCACCCGTTAGCGCAGTGGCGGCGCTACCTTGACGTACCTTACGGGCTACCTGCTCGGGGGAGCGGTATTGGGCGTGGGCGATCTTTAGGCCATGGCTGGTGGCGCCTACCCGTAGGGCATAGTGGTTACCGGGACCCATCTTTAGCCAGCGGTGTGAACGCACGGCCACCTTACCGGGGAAGGAGGGTTTGGTGTCCACAATGAATTCGGCGTTGATCAGGTCTTTAGGGCCGGGCGTGGTGGGCACCATGTGTAAAAAGTCGGCGTAAATCATGTCTGCGCTTTGGGCGCGCAGATAGTCTGCCAGCTTGCCTTCGGGGGCGAACCAGAACTCGTCGCCGTCGAAGGGAATAATCCAGTCAGCCCCTGCCCGCCAAGCCGCATGGCACATGTAGGTCATTTTTTCGGCCTGGATATGTGCCGGTTCGCGGTCTCGGGCTACGTGCACGCGGCCGGTTTTGAGGGCGAATTCTTCTAGAATTTCCGGGGTGTCATCGGTGGACATGTTGTCGCCAACAATGATGTGGCTGATGCCCTGCGCAAATAGGTGCTCAATGACCAGAGGCAGGATATCCGCCTCGTTTTTGACTAGCGTTACGCCCCAAACTTCGCCTTCTTTACGACGACGACGCGGCAAGTTGGGTAGCTGCATGTGTTTCATGGCCCGCATCTGTGCGGGTAGGCTGCGATGCTTAATAAAATCTTTGCAAACCCAGCTGGCCTGACCCAGATCTTGGCGTAGTGACATTAGCGTCCTAAGGTTGGGGTGGGAAAGTGTCACGAGGAAAAACGTGACTATACCGTTGATAGTATAGATTGGTTTCCATCCCACTTATAGCCCTTGAGAGGTTGGCGCTATGTTGGACTATGGCAAATTCGTCTATAAGTCGCGTGTGTGGGCAGGCTATGCGAATAGAGCGATCAAACGTAGCTTTTCTACTCAGCAGGTAAATAAACGGCGCGAAATTTTAAGCTCTCGCCAGGTGCCTGACTTCCCGGTGACTCCAGGTGCGGTTATGGCCGTAACCATGGTTAAGGATGAGGCTGACATTATTGGTCGCGTCATCACCCACCTGCTGGAGCAGGAGGTAGACCGGGTGATTGTGGCTGACAATATGTCTAGCGACGACACCCCCCAAATTTTGGCTGATTTGGCCAGTAAGTACCCGGTTACGGTGGTGCAAGATAACCTGGCGGCCTACTATCAGTCAGAAAAAATGACGGCCTTGGCTAAGTTGGCGCGCAATCACGGGGCTAAGTGGGTGATTCCTTTCGACGCCGATGAACTGTGGTTCGCTCCGGGCGCCACCCTAGCTAGCTACCTGCGGGCCAGTGACAAGAAGCAGTTCCGCGCCGCTGTGCACAACGCTATTCCCACTGAAACCGCCGGGGTGTGGCGTCTTGATCAGCGTGCAGCTAGCCTGCCGAAAACTGCTGTGGCCACGTTACCTGGCATGAATATTTCTATGGGTAACCACTTTGTGGACCGCCCTGGTGAAACCGACGCCGGTATGCGCCTAATTCACTTGCCGTGGCGTTCGCTAGAGCAGATTGAACGTAAATCAACGCAGGGTTCTTTAGCGCTGCGTTTAGCTGAGCATGAGGGGCGCCTGGGGCGCCAGTGGCATGAGACTGAAACTGCTCTGGCGCAGGATGCCGCTGGGCTGTGGCAGGATCTGCTAAACGGTAACCCGCACCCGGCCCTGGACCTGAACTGGTCGGCAGACAGTGAGCTAATCACCTTAGATGAGCTACCGGCTTGGCCTTTTGCCCGTCCCTATGACATCACCGGCCCTAACCGCATTGAGGAGGGCAAATAGCTAGCTGCGCTGGCGCGGGCCGAGCACCCGTGAAAGCCTGCGACGTTGAGAAGCTTCTTAGCTGCGCTAGCGCGGGCCAAGGACTCTCTTAGCCGCGAGCGCTGCCAGCTGCCTGTAGGCTCCGCCCACCAGCTACAAGCTAATAAAAACAAGTGGGGGCGTACCTTTTAGGTACGCCCCCTGTGTTTGCTGCGCTTAATGCGCGCAGCGCTATTGGGTCAGTCGTCGCTGCTGAAGATAGCCAGCAGACGCAAAATCTCAATGTAGAGCCACACCAGGGTCACTACTAGGCCGAAGGCGCAGGTCCAGGCGTAGCGGCGAGGCGCGCCGGCGTTTACCAGCGACTCGGTGTTCTGGAAGTCAAGCACCAGGGATACAGCCGCCATGATCACGGCGATAGGGCCAATGATTAGGCCCAGCGGGATACCCGCAACGGTCATGGAGTACAGGCCAAATTCGCCGCCCACCAGGCCGGTGATCTGCAGCAGGAAGTTAACCATGGCGAAAGCGCCGTAACCGATCAGGGCAATCATGAAGATCTTGAGGAACTTACCCTGCAGACGGAAGTTAGCGAACTTGTACAGGCACAGCATTACTATGAACGTGGCCAAAGTACCCAGCACAGCCTGTAGCACAATGCCGCTGTAGCGGGTTATCTCGACGGCGGCAGAGAAGCCACCAAGCATTAGACCTTCAGCTACGGCGTAGATGAACATCAGTACCGGTGAAGGCTCACGCTTGAAGGTGTTGATCAGACCAAAGATCAGCGCCCCAACAGCGCCGGTGCTGGTGACCATAACGGCGGTGCCCATGGCCTGTGCGCTCTGGGCCTGGTAGGCGTTAACCACCAGGTACCAGCCAAAAGCAGCGGTGATAACTACCGTTAGCAGCAGGGCGGCGGTACGCACAATGACGTCGTCGTAAGTCATGCGCCCGGTCTCTACAGCGGAGGCGGCGGGAGCAGCGTACTGCTGCTCAAGCTGGGCCTGGCTGTAGGGGTCAGCGTAACCGGTCTGGCTGTAAGCGCCGTTGTGGTCGTAGTTTTGGCCGTAGGGGGCGCCATAGCCGCCCTGGTTGGGGTGGCCGGGGGTGTAGCCGGGCATAGTCGGATACCCGGCTGGGGTGGTTTGCTGCGCACCCTGCTTGAATACAGGGTTGGAGCTGAATACGGGGTTGGACACTATCCCCATCTCCTTCCATTTTTCCTGGTATCAGCCTGCCATAATAGGCAGATTTAAGCTATTAACTCAGCTAGGGACTTATTCACTATGGCTGTTTTGGGCGCCTTTGTATGTAGCCTCCTCCTTAAGTAGGAGGGTGCATACACCTTTAGTCTGGACACTTTGGTGGCTAAGTTTCCTCATCTAGACCGATAAGGCTGGGACAGTAGCTTCCTAGAATTTAAGTCGTAACAACGAAACCCAGAAAGGTTAAGCCCATGATTCAGGCGCGACACTTAACCAAGCGCTATGGCAACAAAGTGGCTGTAAACGATATTTCTTTCGACGTTCACCCCGGTAAGGTGACCGGCTTCCTGGGCCCTAACGGTGCAGGTAAGTCCACCACCATGCGCATGATTATGGGCCTTGACCGGCCTACCTCCGGCGCGGTGCGCGTAAACGGCCGCCCCTACCGTGATCTGGCCGCCCCGCTAACTGAAGTGGGTGCCTTACTGGACGCCAAGGGCCTGCACGGTTCACGCACTGCTCGAGCCCACCTAAAGCAGCTGGCACTTTCAAACGGTATTCCTACCCGTCGTGTAGATGAGGTGCTGGAATTTACTGGCCTTAGCGCCGTAGCCAATAAGCGAGTTAAGGGTTTCTCCCTGGGTATGGGTCAGCGCCTAGGTATTGCCGCTGCGCTGCTGGGTGACCCTGAAGTTTTGATCTTTGATGAGCCCGTCAACGGCCTGGACCCTGAAGGCGTTATTTGGGTTCGTGAAACCTGCCGTCAGCTGGCTAGCGAGGGACGCACCGTGTTCATCTCCTCCCACTTGATGAGCGAGATGAGCCAGACCGCAGATGAGCTGATCGTTATCGGTCGCGGCCGCATTATTACCACCGGCCCGGTAGATAGCGTCATTGAAAACACTATCGCTGACCGGGTGCGCGTAGCCTCGCCCCAGGCTTCAACCTTGGCCCAGCTACTGCAACAGCAGGGTTGGCAGGCCAGCCCGGTGGAGCCCTCGGTACTAGAAACCACCGCCACCGATGCTATCCACGTGGGTGAGCTGGCCGCCGCTAACGGCATTGTGCTGCACGAGCTGACCACCATTAAGGCCTCCCTTGAGGACGCCTATCTGGAGCTTACTGGCGACGCCGTCGAATACCGTGCCGGTGCCGGCGCCCACTTGCCGCAGCCTCCGCAGGGGCCTGCTGGCCAAAACATTTACCCCGCACCGCAGCGCTGAAAGCAAGGAGAGAAACAATCATGACTGCAACTAACCACAGCGCTAACCAGGGCCGCATGGCCGCCCAGGGCGTTCCTGCCCAGCAAATGCCGACGACGGCGCCCGCAGCTGCCGTACAGGCCGCACAGGCTCCCGCCCAGCAGGGCCAGGTGCGGCAGGCCCCACATGGGCAAGTACCCGCCCAGCAGCGCGCCCCGCGCCGTCGAGTGCAAGCCAAGCAAACTTTCTTTAGCGTCTTTAGGTCAGAGTGGAGCAAATTAGCTTCGCTGCGCTCCACCTGGATCACCGCTGCAATTGCATCACTAATTACTATCGGTTTTTCTGTGGCGCTCATGGCCCAGTACTCAGGTATGAAAGGTTACGCCGACAAGGCTGCCAACTACCTGACGGTAGGCTCTTCCTTCGGACAGATCGCGGTAGCAGTGCTAGGTGCTCTGCTGATCACCGGTGAATACTCTTCAGGCCAGATCCGCTCATCCCTAGCAGCAGTGCCGCGTCGTGGTCGCCTGTTTGCGGCCAAAGCTGCAGCGGTAACTATCTTCTCAGCGCTGCTGGGCCTGGTGACGGTGACGCTAACCTACCTGTTCTCCCTGCCGATCCTGGGCGATAAGGCTGGCTCTCTATCAAACCCTGAATATCTTGGCTTCTTCTGGGGCACCGCACTGGCCTTCGCCATTATCGGCCTGATGGCTATGAGCTTTGGCTATATCCTGCGCTCCACTGCCGGCTCTATCTCGCTGGTAGTAGTGCTGCTGTTTGTAATTCAGATTCCGCTAGGCTTGGCCTCTACCAAGTGGAGCTGGGCCGCCTACGCTGCGGAAATTATGCCCAGTACTTCCGGTGCGGCCGCAGCTGACCCCTACGGCCTGTTTGTCACCACCAAGCTGGACTACGACCTAGTGATCGCTTGCGGTTACGCCTGGGCCATCATCCCGATGATTATCGCCTTCTTCGTGTTCAGCAAGCGCGATGCCTAAGCAGTACTGGCAGTACAGGGTATCTAATGCGGTAGTTGCGCTGCTTAACGCAAGTACCTAAAAACTGGCTAAGGCGCCGCCCGGTAAGGGC
>ERZ772956.115-NODE-115-length-65218-cov-5.014057_pt1 | contig 65218 bp, 78 predicted proteins | sample MGYA00580683_ERZ772956 | MGnify/ENA primary metagenome ERZ772956 (study PRJEB29015, sample SAMEA2738077) | human oral metagenome | biome: human oral; feature: human-associated habitat; material: saliva | place: China | collected 2212 ... | reverse complement strand
CAAGGTAGTACGGAGAAAACAAACAATTATCCTACTACCGTGAAGGTTGCCCCTGCAGCATTGCAAGCGCTTGCAGGTACAGCTACCCCTGCAGTTAGCATTGGTTCTCGTGGCAGTTATATTCCGTCCACAGGGTTTACTACGCCGGATAATGCTGGTGGCGCTCCTATCACGATTTCCCCAGTGGAGTTCGGTGGAGATAATGGAGGACTGCAGTATGGAGCAATGAATGCTTTATACACAGACCCACATAGAGCACCATCACTAGGAGAGTTACTTGCATTTAGTTCTATTATGCAAGGTAAAAAAGACCTTGGTGGAATTGCCGATGTCACAGCTACCATGCAGAATGCAGACAAGATGAATGCGTATGCAGCACAGCAAAACATTGCACCTAGAATGCAACAACTTATGGCAAGCGGTGCATCTGCAGATGAAGCAAGATATCAAGCCATTACAGAAGAAATGTTGAGAAGTGGGCAAGGGCGCGGTGCAGCAGCCATAGCAATGCCGGAGTATGCGAAAGCTGCAGATATGCAAGCAGCTAGAACACTTGATGCACTTGCAGCTGCCGGTGGAGACTATGAAGCGCGAAGAGCGTTTGGATATACACCGCTAGGCGTTGGTGCTATGACAACGAACAGTGATGGCTCATATAATATGAACATCGGAGGCAAGTCTGTTACTGGTATTGCCCCTGAATATGCACGTACGTCAATCTACGGTGCGATTAAGGGCGATGGCAGTGGTAGTAAACTCGCAAATGATTACGACTTGAAGTTCAATGAAAAACAGTATGCGTCAGCAATTGATGCAGCTAAGTCGGAAACAGAAGCCGCTAAGATTTTATACGAACTCACCAAACGTAGCACAGAGATGACCCCTGAGCAGAAACTTGAATATATGATGCGTGTAGCAGAAGCAAGAGAAGCAGGTAAACTACGTGCTAAAACAGCGCAAGCACCGCAGACACCGGGAAACACTACCGGGATTGACCCTAAATGGTTCTAGGAGAAAACCATGGCAACATTAGAACAACAGCAAGCATTTTACCGCAGACACTTACCCCTTGCGGAACGTGCAGCACAACAACTAGGAGTACACCCATTTAGTATTCTGGGTCAGATGGCACTAGAATCTAACTGGGGCAATTCACTTGCAGGCGCATATAACTACGGCAATATTCTAGAGACACGCAAAGGGGTCGATGGGGTGTGGGCAAACGACAACGGCAATCGACGCCAGTTTAGAAACTTTGCCAGTGACCAGGACTACTATGACCACTTTGTAGGGCTAATGAACCGACGGTACAAAGGGGTACTAGGTGCCACTGACCCAACTGCGTATGCTAAGGCATTAAAAGCTGGCGGATATGCAGAAGACCCTAACTATGTGTCATCTATCGGGCGTATGTACAACGCAGTGAACAAGGTGGCTAACACGCTTGGGCAACCTTACCAGTGGAATGGTACGCCAACCACTCCAGTGCCTACAATGCAACAAGGTGCCAGGCAAGGAATGACATCGCCAGGAATGAATGCGCTACAAGGTGTGCAAGATACTCCAACCGTGCTAGGACAACCAACCTTAGCACCAGTCACAGCGCCACCTCCAAACGCATTAGATTCGTTGGAAGGATATAGAATCCGAAGACCAGATGAATGGCGTAATCCAAACGCTCTGCCGTTGGGCAATTTTAAATGACAATTACCCCCGTGGTGATTACAATAGGGCTATCTATATGGTAGCCCTTTTTATTGGAGAAAACATGGCACAGTCAGTAAATGGAATGAATCGTTCCATGCGCACCCTCGTAGATGAGGCGATTGCGCGTCGTCAAGCAGCTGAAGAGCTTAAACAACAATATTACAGAGAAGCAGCAGATAGACAGCTAGAAGAAGCCAATAAGCATGCAGAGCAGGCGTCGCAACTTAATGCTGTGTCACAAGGTGGAGGACAAAGCCCAGCACAGGCAGGTGCGCAACCTTCAATGTCTCCGCTAGATGACCCAGATTCAATGTTGTCTAAGCTCATCAAAGAGCGTGGTTTGACAAAAGAGCAGTATTTAAAACTCAATGTTGCAGAGCGTCAGTATGACTTTGCTGACCCTATTTTAGAACAAAAATGGAATGCTTATGTGGCGGCAAACCCTGATGTAGCTGCACTTGATGATAAGCAGATTAATGCTAGAAAAGACGCATTCTTCCAACAAGGTCGAAATTTATATTCGGCGAACTTTAAAGCTGAAGAAGCAAAAGAGTCAGCTGTGCTCGACCGCCTAGGCAATGTAGCTGGTGACGTGGTAGAAGGGGTGTCCCAGGTTATTACAGGTGCAGGTGGTTTACTTCGCCCGGTACTCGGCAATGACAACATTGTGTCTAAAGGTCTGAACACCGTCGGAGAGGCAGGTATTAAGTTCGGGAAAGGTCTAGCGTCAGACGCAGAACGTGCACGAGAAGAATACTTTTATCATTTGATGGAGACCGGCAGATATACAGATGCAGCTAAGTTTGCAGCTCAGAATCCGCTTATGCTGGGTGGCGAAGCATTGCAGATGGTAGCTGGTACTAAAGGGTTCGGTGCATTGACAAAAGGCTCTGCAGCACTTACTGGCAAAGGATTATCAGCTGTTGGCGCAAGCAAGGCAGGACAAGTTGTCAATAAAATTGGGCAAGCTGTGGGCAACAGTATGCCAGCCTATGCAGGGTTATCTGTGGGCGGTGAAGTTGGTAATGAACTGGCTAAACGTGGAATTGATACTACAACCCCGGAAGGTCGTATTGCAGTAGCAATGTCGTTCGTGGGCGGTGCGATTGCGAATAAAATTACACCACACAACATCGAGAATCAGGTAGCGAAGTGGGGCTTATCCAAGGAAGCTGCTAAGGTAGTATCTCGCCAAGCTATCGAAGACTTAGAAAAATTAGGCTTGATGCAAGCTGCAGGTAAACGTTTACTTGGAATAACGAAGAATGTGGTTAAAGGTGGTGTAAACGAAGGTGCCGAAGAGTTTATGCAATCAGGGTTGGGTGCATATGCTGCACAGGCACTTATCGACAAAGACGGCAAATTCCGCAACTGGGAAGATGTGCCACAGGATGTCAAAGACCAAGTTGTACGTAGAGCTGTGTCTGGTGGTCTATTAGGTACCGCACTAGGTGGTACTACATCAGGTGCAGTTAATGCTATTGCAGGTGGTGTGCACGGGGATGTGCAAACAAACGTAGACTATAACACATCTCGTCAGAAGTATGCTAAAGAGGACGCAGAAGCGCAGGAAGCGCAAGCGCAGGCAGAAGCCGAGGCAAAAGCCCAGGCGGAGGCAGAACAGCAAGCACAGGAAGAGCAAGCTCAAGCTGAAGAAGCTCAAGCGCAAGCGCAAGCTGAGGCAGAAGAGCAAGCCAGAGCTTTATCAGAAGCAGAACGTGCTGCAGCAAAAGCAGCTGACTTAGACAGTGAAATTCAGCGACTCCGCGCCGAGTATGGCACGTCTTCAATAGATGCAAATGAAGTTGCGTCAACTAAAGCACGTACAGAATACAATAATTATCTGGACGAACAGTACGATAACATCATTAATTCTGAAGAAACATCAGATGAGCAACGTGCCATTTTAGAAAATGCGTGGGGCGATGGCGCTAGAACTCTCCGTGCGAAAGCTGCAATTCTCCGTCAGATGGGAGTAGATGTCGAACCTGCAGAGTTTGTGAATGTGGCTAAAAATGGGAAAGTTACATTTAAAAACGGGCTAGATAAGTACATGGATTTCCGCCACGACGAGCTAACGAAAACCGCTCAAGCTAAATATGATGAGGCTGAAGTTACAATCGAACGCTTACGCCAGCAAGGACTGGACGAAGCCACCGCAGACGCATTATCTGCCAAATTAGAGGGCGCACGCCAGGCAAACAACGAAGGCGCAATTAAGTCTGTTCTGACAGAGGCAAAAAGTACGAAAGTTACTAAGCCAGATACAAAAACTGCAGAACAACAAACGCGGGAACTTGTTGAATCCCAGTATGACGATGAAATGAACCGTTTTATAGACAACGATGTTTATAAAGGACTTACCCGTCAAGAGCGTGTTCAAGTACAGTCTAGAGCTGCTGAAGACCAAGCATTCTTACAAAAACTACATAAAGCCTATGCGGAACGCTTAGTGGCGACAGGTAAAGAGAAGTCAAAAGCAACGGCACTGCGTAAGGCACTCTTAGAGGATTTAGACACGCTATTGTCAACATATAGACCTAATAAGTTATCTGCCAAAGAGCGTGCGATTTACGGGCGCTTACCGGAGAAAGATGGCTTATGGTGGACAGAAGCGGAACGCGAGCTTGTTAAGACAACAATCGAGCAGCTCTACAAGGACACCAACATTGCGGAGCCAGTAGATAGCAAGAATCTACGTGCTAGTATTCCTGCGCTCAAAGCCATGAGAACAGGGTTATCTGCTGAGAATCAAGCACGAGTTGACACCTTGTTAGGTGCATTACAAGTAGGTACTCCGTTTGTTGTAGCGAAGAACGCCGGTGAAGTTGCACTAAAAGCCCTGAATGACACGAACAAGTTGCCAACAAAGGAGGACTTCACGGGAAAGTCGCAAGCCCCTTCACAGGGGCGACTTCTACGAAGAACAAGCGCAGATTAAAACCGTTTGATTTACTTGGTGTAATGAAAGCTGGTACTGGCACATTATCTCCGAGTTTCTTTAAAACTTGGGCAGCCGATATGGTGGAAAGCCTACAGGCTAAAAATGACGAGCAGTTAGCTGCAGTTATTTATGGTGCCCGTTCACCAGAAATTCAACGCAAGATTCGCGGGTATTTAAGTGAGATGTTAGACGGGTTCGGTATTAAAGCTGAGCACGGCATGGACGCTTACACTACATTTACCAGAACATATGCACGCGAAACACTCGCAAAAGTAAGTGCCAGCATTAACGAGTATGTCAATACGGAAGGAAACCGCTTAACTCCTGCAGAGGCGTTCGCTATGACCGCTCTCAAACACGAGATTGATATACATCTGATGACAGATGGAGAGAACTCACCTGCTACATCTAGCTTGCGCTCTGATATGGCGAATGACAACTTAGGAATCCTCGCAAACCATGCAATTAAGGGCACAAACAAAGTGTCTAAAGCGCTTGAGTATTTAGAGGCGCAATTTAAGCCTGGGGAGCTTTCTGCACGTATTCTTGGGCATATTAAGCAACGCGCCATCGACAACGATGTAGATATTGAAGTGCTTAGTAAGTCAGAGATGGAAGCAAGATTCGGCAAAGACACTCGTGGTATCTATGACAACCAGACAGGCAAGATTTACCTACGTGACGGTATGACGTTTAACGAGCACGTGCATACACTCGTGCATGAGGCGACACACGCATTCTTTAACCAACGTGCATTTGCTTATAACAACTACAAGCAAGCACGTGCGGCGGGTCATGCAGTAGACCCTGCGCAGTTTGGACTAACAAATGAAGACCTTGCGCTGTTGACAGATATGGAGTCTCTCATCGGTGCCGTGCGTGGTAGTGATGTATTTAATAACCCACGCTATTCTGAGATTGCTAAAGTAACACAAGAAGATGGCACAGTAGTGCCGTACGGCTTGTCGTTTGACGAGACATCTCCGCACGCGCTATCTGAGTTTGCAGCAGAAATGTTCTCGTCCGGACAATTTAGACGTGCGGTGGCAGAGGCATTGTCAGAAAAAGAGCAGACAAACTTACAACGTGCAGTAAGCCGTGTTAGAGATTTCTTGCAGAAAGTGGCTAAGTTCTTTGGGTTTACTCGCCCAGTAGATGTCGATGCAGTCGCTAAGTTTATTGAAGATGGTATGAAGTTAATGTCGTCTGTGCCATACCGTGCAGCAAATGCAGGTTTATCTGCCTTAAAAAATGCAAAAGAGGACATTAATAAGTTTGTCAAAGACCACGAGAGTGGCATTCAGTATTATCAGTTTAAACGCGCTGCTGGTGTGGAAGGACCTGCTGTTGCAGAGGCAAGTGCCTATAGAATGGTGGGTGAGGACGGCAAACTGCTCGATACCTGGAGTTTGTCTTACCGCAACCCGAACAATATTACTGAGTGGGTGCAAGAAGATGGATTAACAATCTCGCAACTTGCAGACCGCGTGAATAAGCTAGACTATCGTGTATTAAACCGCAATGGCAACACACGTATCACAAAACACGTGAATGAGCAGATTGACCGTGTCTGGGCACTTCACCCTAAACTTGCGAAAGTCCTTCTCAAGTTGAGAGACTGGATGTCCACTATCTCCGGGCAAGAATCCGCAGATAACTTCCTGGACAAAGCTGTGGGGCTTGCAATGCAGATGGAGTATTACACTCAAGACCGAGATGTAATGCTAACGTGGGCGACGCGCATGGCGGTGGCTAAATATGGCAAGAACAACGTTCCACTTGATTTACAAAATGAGGTGAACGTTATCCGTGCAACGTACAACAACTTTATGCACGAGCGTGGTATTAACGAGCAGTCAGGTTTTGACCACCGCAAGATGATTTCCGACTTCACTAAAAAATTAGGCTGGACAAGTGAGTTTACGTCCGATGTTGTTTATGCAGCAATGGCGCGTGAACGTGCTAGACAGTTTAAAGAAAACCCAGGTGGTATTAACCCGTACACCGGCGAGCATTGGCGAGATACTAACCACGTATCGGGCTTCAAGTTTACTGACAGAAACGGCAACAGAGTAGCCGACGAGGATGGCTCACAGTTCTTTGCAAATCTCGATGTAGAGCAAAAACGCCAGGTCGATGAGTTCATCAAAATGTGGATTGCACAAAACGATGCGATAACAGACCTCGAATATATGAGCGGTGTAATCTCTACCGACACATATGAGAGCCGTCGAGGCGTGTTCTATGCTCCACTTAAAAATGAGTGGGACAAAGAGACTGCGTTTAATAAGATGGCACGTGGTCGTACGACAGAAGCGAAAGACCCGTTCACCAACTGGTATGCACACGCAGAGATGCGCATTGCTTATGCACTGCGTCAGCGTGAGAATCAGTATTTATTAGAAGCAGGGCAAGAGTATGGGCTGGGTTCATTATTTACTGTTAACCAGACGCAGTTTGTGGGTAAAAATAATGAGATTGGAATGCAGTGGCAAGCACCTAATAAGTCAGATGGCACATCGTGGACAGTGTTTAAAAACGGTATTCCTTACACACTGACAATCAAAGACCCGACAATTCAGCGTGCGTTCCGCTCTACCCGCAACTGGGAAGACCGCTCTAAAATGTGGCGATACTTAACAAATGCCACACGGTTTATGTCAACCACAAGAACAACGTTGTCTGCAGGGTATTTACCGGTGGCATTCGCTCGTGACCTTGCAACTGCACTGGTGAACACACAAGCTGCGTTCCGCACAATGACCGGAGATAATGTAGTCTCTGACGCGGAAGCTGGCAGACTAGCACCACGCATTGTAAAACGTGCTATTGAGTCTGTGCCGGCTATCTTAAAGGGCAAGTGGACAGGCAACCGCCAGTGGCAGTATGACGTGTTTAAACGCTACGGTGGTGGCGTGGTAATGAACGCCAGATTTGACTTCGAGGAATACAATAACTGGATGACAGAGAATGCGTTCACTAAAGGTATGACTGCACGTCAGATGGTGGTGAACACAGCTAAGAAAGGTATTACTAAACTTAGTGAAATTTCTCACTCATTAGAGGAATCAACTCGCTTTGCAACCTTCATGGAGTATGTGGAGATGCGTGCAGGGCGTAAGTTCTTTAACGAGAAAGATTTAATCTCATTCTTAGAAGCGAACCCAGAAATCAAGAAACAAGCGATTAACGGGTCTAAGAACATCACGGGTAACTTTGAAATTAAAGGCGGTGCAGTGTCACTCCGTGCACTTTATATGTTCTTCAACTCCGGAATGGTGGGCGCACGTACGTTTGTGCATATGTTTGACCCATCGCATGGTTATCACGGGTTAAGAGCTGCAGCAACAATCTTTGGTCTTGCGCTTGCAGGTCTTGCAGCAATGGACGGAGACTTGGGCGATGACGAGGACGGCAAGGCTGCAGGCTCACGCGTTAAGATGACAGAGACATCGCTCTGCGCCGGTATGACAGCCTGTGTGCAAATGCCACACGAGCTTCGCTGGATTACTGCGTCTGCACGTGCAATACACTATGGTATGCGGGATGACATTACTATCGCAGAGGGCGTGCGCTCTATGGCAAACAGCATATTCCAGGTGTTTGTACCGCTCCAGTTCGGTGATGACATGACACGTGGTGATGACCTTGCCGTAGGGATTATCCCGACAATCTTGCAACCGGTTGCGCAGAACATCTTAAACCGAGACTCATTCGGCAATCCTATTGTCAACCAGTATGCTTACCGTGCAGATGGTTCTCGTATTATGGATGCGCCAGACTGGATGAAGACAAAAGCGTCTGACCCATATGTGGCGAAAGAGCTTGCCTTGCAACTAAGCAAGATTGGACTTGATGTGTCGTCTTCTGAGATTACACATGGGTTCCAACAAGCGCTCGGTGGTATCGGCTCTACAGCACTTAAAATTATCCGTGGTATGGAGAGTGGCGAGAGCGGTGCAGAGACAGCGTCAAAAGTATTCTTCAACGGGTTTATCCCGAAATATGACAACCGTGCATTGAAGAAAGAAGTGCAGGAAAAGATTGCAGAATTAAAATCTGAAATCTCTCGTGGCACGGACGGCTACAACATGGTGCGAGGTAAGGCTGACTTGCAAGCAGACCCTCGATGGACTACACTTGTCGCGCTAGAAAAACAGTTGCAAAACATGGAGAAAGGTATCTCATACAACGGCATGACATTTGCAAGTGCAGTACGCCAAAAACTCACAGCGCAACAATCAGGAGACATTGATGCAATGTTAGAAGCAGATAATGCGCTGGATATTATGGGGGAAGAACGACGCAAATTATATGCGGTCATGTTATCAATGTTTGACAATTTAGAGGGGAAAATCCGTGAGTAAACTAAAAGAAATAATGTGCTACACGACATCACCCATAGGTAAGTTATCAGAGCTCATTGTAAAAGCAGGTGTCAGCGCAGAAATTACGGTTGACACCCGTGAGGTAGATGAGTTCAAAACATATTGCTGGTGCTGCGCCTTATGGCGTGGCATCGCTATCGGTGCGGTTATTGGATTTATTGTAGGGGTGGTAATTTGACAAGAATTGTAATTACAGCAGGGCATTCTAATACAGACCCTGGTGCTGTGGCAGACGGGTATAAAGAGGCAGACTATGCTGCCGATATGCGCAACTATGTCGCTTATTATCTGCGTAATTGGGGTTTTGATGTCGTCACTGATGGAGAAGGCAGAGTAAATGCTCCACTGGCGCAAGCAGTGCGCTTAATTCCTGGTTCTGACTTAGCTGTAGAGTTCCACTTAAATGCCAGCACAAACAAGACTGCTAAAGGCATTGAAGTGCTTGCACGTGATAATAAACGCCAGATTGCCCAGAATATTGCGAAAGCTATTCAGAGTGTTACTGACTCCGTTTTACGTGGAGACGATGGGTGGAAGCCAGAAGACTCCGGTCAGCACAAACGCCTTGCGTTCGTTTCTGCTGGGGGACTGATTGTGGAGTTAGGGTTTATTTCTAATTTCACAGAAATGAAGACGCTAGTAGATAAACGCTGGCTTGTTGCAAAAGCCATTGCTGAAGCTATTAGAGAAATGTACAAATAAGGAGAATCACAATGGGTTGCACAAGATGTGGCACAGACCTCAAGAGTATTGAGCTGATTGTCAAAGACCTCATTCGTCAGATGATTGAGGCGGGGCAGTTACAAGAGGGGCTGGTTGACTGTACAGACAACCGCTTATGGCGTAATACACAAGTCCTCACCTGTGACTTATTAACGGACGCTATTTGTCAGTTAATTAAGAACGGTGACATTTGCCTTGCTACACCGCAAGCATTAACAGTTGAGAAGCAGGCGGACGGTTCACACAAGATTTCACTTCTTATGTCTGACGGTGCTGTTATTGAGACCACTGCACGGTTGTCTGATGGTGTGTTAGAAAATGTGACATACGACAGCACGACTAAAAAAGCAACATTCACTGTAACCGGTGGTGGTCGTTATGAGCTTAACTTGAAAGACGACTTTGACGCTGTTACTTACACGTACACAGCACAATCTGACGGCAGTGTTAAAATCACTAATGGCAAGGGTGAGCTTGTTGCTACAATCCCTGCAGGTCAGGAAATTAAAGTTAAAGCAGTGAAGGGTACTGATGGCAATGTCACCATCACCAACCAAGATGACACCACTGTAGACATTCCTATTGGTGATGTAACTAAGCGTGTAAAAGCCTTGGAAGATAAACCAGAGTTTGCGCTTAGCGACCACGTAGACAACACCACAGTGCGTGTAAACTCGGAAGGTAAGTTAGAAGCTATCCATGAAAAATGTGCGGTAGTGACCAACTTGAACACCTTGAAGGCAAGCTCCGGCAATATTGCACGTTTAGGCTTCTCCTGCTTCTCAGGTGGCTTTAGTGCAAATGACGCTAACACAACTATAGGTATGCCAAAAGAGTTTGGACAATCAGGTGTATCTGAATCTACTGGCATTGCCTCTAAAGACGACATCACCTCCGGATTATCATTCGATTTCACCGGCTGGCAAATTGCTACTGCAGGTGAGGTAACACAGTACGTGTATTCCGGTGCAGCTAACTCACAAACCGGCTGGGTACGCTCAAATGATGAGGGTATGAACCCGGACGGCACACTTAAAAATCCTGCGTCCTGGAGTAAGTGGTCTTACGAGTTAAATCTCCCTAAACAACCTGAACAGAAAGCTGGTTTAGATTGTGCAGAGATTGCAAAGCTCCCGGAAGCTACATGGAAGAAAGGCACTACATTACTTGCACAACAAGACGGTCAGTGCGTGCGCTTAGTATCTATGGACGTAGTGTTCCAAGAAGTCGGTGTTGGTATTGTTGCAGATAAGACAACTGCATTTGCTGGTGAAGAGTATAAAGTTGTTGTTACCGTAACTAATACCGGTGAAGGTAAAAACGAACTTACAAACTTAAACATTGCTGCTCCGGCGAACACATCTGACTACGAGATTAAAGATGTCAGCAACACATACTCTGCAGCAGACGAAGTAGAAAAACTCGGTGACTTGTCTTACAACATCAAAGGTTTGAAGCGTGGTGGCAATGTAAAAGTGAAATTTACTGTTGTGCCAAAAGTGTTGGGTAACTACCAGTTCACAGCGTCTATTAATCCAAATACATCGTTAGACAGAGACAGCAGTAACAACACTGCTACGGTTATCCTTAACGCGCAAACCCGTGACAAGGGTATTGTCGGGGAGAACTGTCCACAAATTACGTTGACTGAGAAGTCTACTGGTGTGGTACTTGCACAAGTGGGGGCATCTAGTGGAACAAACCCTCTAGTAACCTCATATGCGTTTTCTGCAGCACAAACTAACTTGAGCAATATCATCAAGGGTAAACGTACATTAAAGGGTTTAGAGTTTACATCCTCGGTAGAACTTACAGCAGTGGCAATCGGTAAGAAAGATCAGGTTCACGCCTATGGACTTGGTAGCTTAGACGGCTCGGTGTATGCGTTTGCTAGTAACTTAGGGTTACAGGACAGCAGTAATAGCAGTATAACTCCTATTGCACCTGATGCCAGATTCGGATTATCTACGCCATCACTCGAAGTCAGCGGCACTACTGTTAAAGTAATCGAAGATGTGACAGCTATGCTCATTGCTGTGCGTCCTCGTGCCTCTAACTGTTACTGGCAGGTGTATGTTATCTATGCAGAGGGAGACCCGCTCGTCAGCAAGATAAACGTGACCAATCTTGTGGGTGGCGTACTAACAGAGACTAAGACACCTAACGGATTTAACGATAATAAAATCCCAGGTAAAACTAACCTTGTGCCTGGCGGTGTAAAAGAAGTCTACAACATTAAAGGTGGCTACGTGAGTAAACAGATTGTCACTGTTAAAGCCGGCACCGCAGCGTCTGCAACGTTGGATTTTGGCACATTGCAAAAATTCTACTCCAGCGGTCTTGTTGAGATTACAGGAACATCTCTCACGGTTTCTGCAAATGCTAAGGCGACAGATAGTGTCCGCTCCACTTATATTGATGTCATCATTGAGGACTAATGTATGAATTTGAATGGACGTAAATTAGGAGCCGGGTGCTCCTCTTGTGGTGGGTCGGTCGTAAGACCCACTAATAACTGCGACCCACGCAAGGTAATTAGTATTACGCGCGCCGGTGATAAAGTTATTGTTGCGCTAGATGACTGCACATTTTTAGTTGCAGGCAAAGAGTCATTGGACCCTTCCATTGCTGGTGGCAATAACAACACCGGTAAGTGCGAGTGTGGTAAAGAGATTGCTGAGTTAGAAAAGAAAATTACTGACTTAGAGAAGAAAATTACCACAGAGCCGAAAGAACTCGGTGAACTTGTGCCGGTGTACAATGCTAAAGGTGAGTTGTCTTACTATGCCCATGCTGCACCTGCAGAGCCTGGTGACCCTGTTCCGCCACCTGACTTGCCGTCACCTCCGAAGATGTCTAAGGTCATCTTTAAACGTGTGGATTTACCCCCAGAGGGTTGGAATCTAGATTCTCATGCTACGATTCTAGGAGAACTTACTGGGAAAGTGGGTAGTGAAATTCCAACTACAATCTATGATGAATATGCAAAATCATCTAGATATTTAAAATTTGTAAGTAGTGATTTCACACCACCGATGTATTTTCCTGATTCTGAAACTCCTACGGTGTTTACTATTACTATGCAAAGATTACCAATCCAAGCGGAAGATGGGGCAGCCGACGCTCAATTTAAATTTATTGAACAAGGCACAAATAAAATTCTAAAAGAATTTAGTGTGCATGGAACAGTAGGTTTTAAAATTCCTACAACAAAATATGATGAAGCTCTAACTGAGTTACAAAATCAAGGGTATGAGTTGGTTTCAACAACGTTTGATTCATCTAAGATATTCAAAGGTAGTAATATTGAAGACACATTTGAAACTATTATGGGGGAACACGTTGTTCCGTTTGACCCTAATACACCGGTAAGACCGAATCCTAAAGCTCCAGACGGTCCAAATGACCCAATGGAACCAAGAGTATAAACAATAGACATAACAAATAAGGAGTTAAAAATGTCTAAAATTAAAACAGTTCATGTTGCCGACTTAGGCAACACACTAGAAGTCACCGACAGTGGCTATGTTGAAGTAAAAATTAATGACGAGGGCAACGTCAAATTAGAGCACACCGGCAGTGGTGTAAAAGCCTCTGTAGAGTTGCCGGAAGTTAAGAAAGCCATCGCTTCTGTAACTGTAGAAGAAGGTAAATTAGTGTTTCATTACACTGATGACACCACTTCAGAATTAGCGTTACCGGCAACTGCAATCGATGTAAAACTCGAACACGCAGAGCTTACCGAAGAAAACAAGCTCAAATTAACATTGAGCAACGGCGACACTATTGAGACAGACTTATCTAAGTTTGTCGATGCGCCGAAGAGTGCGCAAGAATACTTCGATGAGATGGTTGCACTGACTACCTTTAAACCGAAGTTAATTGAAATTTTATCTGCTGATACTGATTTTGTAGAAGCAATCAAAGATAAGATTATCGATGCAATTAAAGGCGAAGAAATCCAAAATGCCGGTGGCACAACCTACGGCTTCTTGATTAAGCAGTAAATAGTGTGGGGGCGCAAGCCCCCTTTTTGGAGGTTCTATGAAAGTGGTAGCACTTCCTGAATTACACCCGGATGACTTCTCTGTAGAGGGAAACTACATCCGTGTTACTAAGCCATATAACTGGTATACGATTGACTGGGCAGTTGACAAGTCTGTTGCCACAACATCAAACCCACGGGCATATTTAAACCCACAGTTCAGAATGTTGTCCGTGCTAGACGGCACAGGTAAAGTCCATCTAGAGTTTACAATGTTGCAGGATATAAATGAGGCAACTGTTTTATTTAAACTCCCGGCAAATGCACCGAATAACTTAGACAAGATTGCGGTGCAGACATGGGACGGTGGCACAATCTGGTGTAATGGGAACAGTAAGAGTATTTATGCAAAAGGGCTAAAAGCCGGGCATGAATACGCAGTAGATTTAATTGGGTTCTTTGGAGAATAGCAATGGCACAAAAACTTATTTTTATAGATGACGTTGATAACGTCACAATTCAAATTGGCAATGGCAAAGTCAAAGCCCCTGGGGTTGTTGAGATTGTAGAAGATTACACGCCGCCTGAAGAAACAGATGAGCAGTATGTGGAGAGCGTTGCACATACGCTCCGCCACGTTGCTTCTGGGGCTACATGGGAGGCAAATGTTCTAACATTAAAAGACCGCAGTGAGCCTGTTAATGAAGACCTGGTGTCAATGCCAACATTTAATGCAGATTTATTGCGTGGTGATGAGCAGAGTTTTACCGTCACTATTGCACCTGACTATGTGGCATCTACTGTTGACGGCGAATCATTGTTTACAACCAGCGAGTTTGAATATCCGGCTGAGGGTATCACATACAGTAAAAAAGAGTATAGCTCTGCTAAAGCATTTAATGAGGCAGTTAAGAGTGAAGACCGCAGATTTACCATTACGTCCAAGAAGCGCTACGCGAAATCTGACGGGCACCCAGTAGTTAAACCTACTACTTTTCACCTAGCGTACCCTGAATTGCCGTACTATGAAGGTGAATATTCCCCTCGCTTGTTAAAAGACACAGGTCTTAATGTGTTCAAGTTCACCACATACGACGAAGACCGTGACCGTGCATTAGCACGAGTGCTTGCTGAGAAACGTCCGACATTGACAATTCACTGTACGTTGGAGGATAGCAAAGGTGTACCACATACGGCGACACTGACACGTACATTGTACGCGTTGATGTTCGACACGACTAAAGTGGGAGAATATGCTAACATCCTTGGTAGTTCGGATGAGACCGTTACTAAAGAGACGCTGGAGTTTGAGCCACTTGAAGTTGAAGGGTTCGATGGCAAGTTCACAATTAACCTCCAACAATATGTTGAGAACCACGCATAAGGGGTGAGCTATGGGATGCACAGTGCTACGTAATTTCTACGGGCGCGACACACGAGCAGTGCTTGTGAGCGCAATTATTATTAATGCTGTGCTGTGGGTGTCGGCGGTGTTTAATACGCTGGGGTGGTTAGACTTCTCACTGCCCCAGACACTTGAGACTGCACCGGTATTCTTTATTGTTGTTGCAACTATTGCTGTAGTGTCCGGGGTGTTAGCCCCTGCCACACGCCAGCGTAGAAAGCAGATGTGTAAGTCGTTTACCTTCCTCGCGAGCGCTTTAATTCAGGCAATATTCGCAAATGGATATGTGACTGATTATCCGCCACTCTCCCTTATGTTGCTCGTTAGCACTGTACTGGGGGTTTGGTTTTTCGGTGCGGCTGTTTATGTATTGAGATGTGAGGGGTTGAATGGAGATTACGCAGGTCACAGTTGAGCTAGGGTTAATCACCGTGGGGGCTCTGTTGGGAGCATTTAAAGGCGTGGCATACTATGACGCGGACAAGCAGATGTGTGCGCGGCTATTAGATGTGATTGTAGGGACATATGTGGGGGTAACACTCTCGTATCACTATGCGTCGCAGATGAGCATCTGGTACACGTGCGTGCTGGCGGTATTAGCCGGCGCGAGTGGTGCGATGATAGTAGAAGTCCTGCTAAAACTGCTCCCAGCTATAGTAAGGGACTTAGTTAAAGTGTGGCTCACAAGAGTGGGCGGTTCTAAATAAAATAACCCCCTCAGCGACGAGGGGGTTTTGTTTACTTCGCTGTGATGGCTTTAACAGCCCACATTTGTGCATCTAGAATGCGCGTAATGGCTTCGCCAATAAGCAATACTTGGTTTGCACTAAGCATTTCTGGTCCACTTTTTAGTGCTTCAAGCTGGTCGATTGCTTGCGCAAAACGCACCTTGCAATCATGCACATCGCTACGGTTACCAACATTAAAGTCAATACCTACTAGTTGTTCTCCACGTGTCATATTATTACTCCTTATAATACTAACCAGTCTTCTGCCAAGATGTCTGTCTGCGACGCTAGCCAAGGAACCAAGGTCTGTTGTGCAGTAAACATCATTAAGAAATCAAGCACATCATAGCCATCCTTGGTAGGGTCTCCATAGGCTTCGTGAATAGCAACTTTAATGCTGTCGCCATTTACCAGGAAGACAAACATACCTTTGCCGTTCCAGCCTTCACGCGCGATTTTTGCGCCTTGTCTAGCGTGCTCTAATGCTTCTGAAAATTTCATAGTTGTTACTCCATAGTTTCAATGTTGATGTTTTTGTCATTCTTGCCACATTATTTGCAACAAGAATGACGGTTAAATTTACTGGGTTAGATGAGCAATAATTGTCTGTATTATCTTCGCCGGTGGGGAAAGAATGTACAAGATTATAAAGATACGGAAATATATTCTAGCTCTTTCCTCATACTTCTCTTTACAGGTATAAAAGTAGATAATAGACCATACAATACCAACGACGAGAAAGCCTTTTATCACAGAGGCTATATATTCATATAACTCCATGCGCTAGTCCTTCTTGCTCGGCTTATCTTCTTCCAGCATTTCATCTAGATAGCTGTTAAGTTTTACATCTAGCACCTTCACTGCTTTCTTCGTCAGGTCAGAGTTGTCCATCTGCTCATAGACTTGCTTGCCAATATAGACTCCACCTAACATAGCTAGACCTTGTTTAGAGGGGAGAAACACAGACAAGAGTATAAAAATAACTGCAATAGTACCAGCAATCTTACTTACTCTCTTTGCTAGATAATAGTAGCTTTTGTATTCTAATTTATAGTCTGCATTTCCATCGTAATCTCTAAAAGCGTGGTTGTCGATCATCATCATAAATGCAGTGCCTGTTACCACCATCATTACACCAGCAATAATGATTAACAGCTTCAGAATGCCACCATATACATCGAACAAGTATGCAAATAAATACATAGTCATAATTAATACCTCATGTAGTTAAGCCGGAGTGTAATCGATATTTGCACGGTATACTTTTACCTGTGCTCCACGCAGCTTAGCAGTTAAGCGGATAAGCAGTGCAAAAATTGTACTGTCTGTATGGTAGAGCTTCTGGCGCCCTACTGGCTTGCCTACCACTACGTTGTAAGCATAATGTCGGTTGAGTGGTACACTAATCATATTGTTGCTCCTTCCGGAGGTATTCCGCAAAAGCACCTAGGAATTTAAGGCTGTCTTCCTTGCTAAAGTTTATATGTGGCATATTACTCCTCCTTTATAAAAACACCGTCGACCATCTTGCCTTTGCGGTCTTTAATCTCGTTGTAGGCGAGAGCGAGGCACTCGTCGATTGTGGTATCACATACGCGCGCTACGGTGCACAGTCCATCTAAAATTGCCATCACAGCACCGAGTGCATGGTCAGTCTTACCTGCAGCACGGTTTAACCAGAATGACGCTCTGCCAATTTCCTCGCACAAGTGCATCACAGCATACTCTTTGTGATGTTTAACACCCTCTGCCGGCGCAGTCCAGTAAGGTGGTGGGAGCGGAATATCTTTCTTACCTAACTGCGCGAGCAAGATAATACAAACTACTGCAGTGTCGCCAATGCTGTCTTTTGTCAATAGAGGGTCTTGTTTAGCAATGCCTCGTGCTAACTCTCCAAACTCCTCAAAGAGTTTCACACATTGTTTTACCGGGGTTGACCCTTTTATAAGATTGCGAGCTTCAGCCCATTCTTGTACTTTTTGTACTAGTTCTGTTGTTTGTGTCATACAGTACCTCTTGTTAATAAAAATTTGTTGACCATAGTGTAGAGAGATTCTCCGGTTTTTAAACTTGCCTCTGTAGCGAGCATGAACATCAGGGACAATACCACTACACGCATATGGTACCCCTGCACGTGCTCTAACTTGCCGGCTACGATATTTTTTGTAATTCCCGCAAGTTCTCCTGTGAGCTCGTGCATATCCATTATACGGGTTATGCTCTCTGATGGAGTGGAGACTTCCAGTTTTTCACCGTCTAATTTATCCAGTGCAGTTAAGACATTATCCGTCAGCTCATTTGCAGACTTCAGGTAAATGATAAGAAGGACAAATGCGTAAGCACACTGCTCTTTATACTCCACCATATCTCGCACCTGCGGGGTGGTCTCATAGATATATTGCTGGGCAGAGGCGATAGCACCGAAAATATCCTGCATTGAATCTAGACCTTCAAACCGCACTGCCATACATTTCAGTGCTAATGTTTTATAACTTTCTTCCATCTTTTGCTCTCGTTAGTATGTTGTTAATCTCGTTTATATGCTCTTCCGATAAGTGCGTCCCCGCAATATTATGCACTAGGCGTTTTACCTCTACAGGGAGAGACACAGTGTTGATGGTTGTAGCCTCTCGGATATAAATAGATTCTACCTCGTCGGTGTTCTCGTTGTACTTACGGACAACATTTAAAAACTTCTCAAACCGCTCACGAGGAATGGGTTTCTGTTCTGTCTCAATTAGTGACAAGAATGCTTGAGAAATTTCCATTGCAATAGCCGTCTCACGTGCAGTGATATTATGTTTAGCGCGGAATGCTCGCATATAACTAGCGACATTATTAAACTCCATATTACCCCCCGTAAGCGTTCAACTTGTAGTATTTTTTATGCAGCTCATTAATCTCAAATAAGATTGCACTCATTGCCTCATTAAACTGCGCCTGGTCTGTGAACTTCATGTTGTACACTTCCCACATTACATCGAGCACAGTCTGAACATCTTGGTCGAACTGTGCAATAAACGACTTAAACAGTGCGTCATGGCGCTTTAGCACTCTCTTCTGAGGAAATGTGCTCTGCCCTTCTGCTCTCATGCGTGCTACGTAATCCCAGGCTTTGCGCAGGTCTTCCGAGCCATTTTTATCTGCATGGCGAATGACATACTTAATTGCATTGCCAAAGTCCCATGGCAGTTGCAGGGGCACAATCACGTGCCGGGGCTGAATAGCCAGTTTACTGTAATAACTGCCTCCCACCTGTGTGGTGTCCAGGTCTTGTGATTTAATATGTTTGTTCATAGTAATTGCCTCGTTGATGGTATATTCCCGCCAGGTAATTAATGCTCCCCAGGGGTCATGGAGCTTTAACAACTGCCACACTACAACATCGTCAAACTCAAAATTCATATCTGAGGTAGCGAAATAAAATGTGGTAAGAAAGTTAAGCTGCCCAATTTCTTCTCCGTGTTCAGTTGCCATGCGCTGAATCACCGGAGTAAGTTCTTCTCCATAGCAGTGGTTAGTGGTCTCTACTAGACTGTATGTGATGAAGTCTTTGCCGTCTGCGTCGCGCCATACACTGCCTACAACAAACTTAAATCGGTGCTTACATTGTGTGAGCACTCTAAGTTCTGCAGAGTTAATGGCGACAGTTTGAAATGTGCGCTTTAATTTGACACCGTGTGACAGTCCGTCGACCGCATATATAATAAAGTCGTCAGCCATCTTGCTGTTTGCGCGAAGAAGTTTTGAAGGGTCATGTTTCTTCTTGCGCGGGGGTTTAGCCATATTGACGCTCCTTAAAGTAATAAGGTACTCACGCGAAAGTATTACGTGAGTTGTACCTCAGTTATCACTGTGTTATAGTGGCGCCGTACAAGTTTGGGATTGTACGATATTAGTTGTTTTTCGTTTTGGTTGAAGCCATAAAGCCTCGGTTATCCGGGGCTTTTCTTTTATATGATACATTCAAACTGAACGTCTCTCTGGACATTTCTCATCTGTGCCATATTAGTTAGATTACACGCAATCTCGATTGCTCTTACTGCATCTACACCAGCCATCATAGCAGCTCTTGCAGCAATAACCGGAGCCTCCATACCAATCGCATATTCGTCCGATGTAACTGGCAACGCATATGGTGTGTTGGAGAGTGCGTAAAGACAAGGAATGTCAAAGCCCACTCGCTTAATAACAAGTACACCGGCAAAAATCTCCATACCTTGAACGGTAGATTTCCAAGCCTCTACTTCTTCGTCTGTAAACTTAAACTGGTGCGGTAACTCATCACCTGGTCTGCGAGATAATATTGTATGTAGTAAATCTTGCACGATTGCAATCTCTGCAGATGTGCCGGAGAACGCCCAGGCATATGTGAATTTGCCCTTAGACATCTTATGCACTTTTTTGCGGTTTCCCGTCACAATACTGTACTGGTATTCCGCTTTGTCTGCAGCAAGAATGCCTTCTTTATATGCAATAATAGTCATCACTTACTCCATTTGTTGTAATACTCGTAGTAACCTCGCTGGGTCTTGCCCAGCCCGATTAACAATTTAGCCGTGGTGGCATCCTGTGCCACCCATTTTATATCTCCCACATAAACTCCTTTAGCCTCTGCGAGAGCGTGAATCTCATTTGAGATGTTGTCATATGCGATACTGCGTGGCAGATAAGCAGTGAAGAGGTAGACATTATTAATTCCCTCTACCTCGTCATCTAATCTAGCCACCATCTGCGCTAGTGTTTCCACTTTCATAGTAATTCCCTGAATCTAAGTAGGCTTTCGCCAGCGGAGCAGTTAAGTCAATGTACCAGGTGCGCACAGGTGCATCGTGTTGTTTAAAGTCGGAGTTGCTCCACATCCGCTTCATCACGCCTCGTTGCGCCCCAATTTCCTCTAAGGCGGTCTCTAACCGCTCAATACCGAACTGCCGTGTCTTTGCAAATTCACGGAGTGCAATATTCTGAATAAACATCCGTGCCTCATCCACTTCCACACGAATATAAGCTCTGTGTAGAGGTTGCCGGATAGGCGTGCTAGATGTCGTAGAGTTCTTAATTACAATCGTAGAGTCAATATAAGTACCGAGCATTTCACTTAGTAAGTCAAACTCACTAACCACTTTTGTCTCTGCACGGGCTTTAAGGCTCATTAACAGATTACAAGCTGTGGTAAATACTTCTCTAGGATTAAACGGATATACTCCGGCATCATGTGCAACCTTAGCGCCCACACAAGCTGCGGTTAATATATCCCCCCAGAAACGATGTCTGCCATGTAACTTACACCGGTCAGACAGACTACGGGAGACGTCAACCCAGAGATTTTTTATCTCCTCCATGTTGTGAATAACGTGCTCAATAAATACTGGACCTGCAACACCAAAATGCTTTTGTACTTCTCGTACAGCGTCGTCACCATAGTTCTTGTCTTTCGACTGCTCTAAGGCTCTCACAGGAATCTCAACAATCCGCATGAGATATGCTTCATTCTCCGCACGTGCTTCTGTGATTCTGTTCCACAGGCTCACGTTAGAACTTGAGAAGACATGAGATTTCCAGCCTGGCAATGACTGTCTAATATCATTTGCCTGATTACTACCACGAGCTTTTGCGCGACCACTTGTACACGTATGCACAAATGCCATCAAGCTGTCAGTGTCCATCTGCCCAGTCTCATCCAGTGTTAATGGGAGACTGTTCACGTAACTAATAATCTCGAAGAATGCTGTAACCGTTGTACCGTGTTGCGCTTGTAGCACAAACGGGTCAGGCGACTGCCCGAATATACCGGCAATAACTTTTGTTAAGGTGGTCTTACCAAAGCCGGAGTCTTCTGAGTAAATATTTACAACACCACCCACTTCAGACCCGAATCGCGCTCGAATTGGTGCACCAAACCCCATTGCTAAAATCAGACGATATGTTGCTGCATCTTCGGCACCATACAATTTATCAATAGCACGGTTCCACTTGTCTAGCTGGTCTCGCGCGTCGCGTCTCACCTCACAACTCTCTGCAAAATTACGTGCAATGTTTGTATCAGGAATAGGCGACATCTTACGCCCTGCACGGGTAAACTCCCATTTACCGAGAACAAAGCCATCGTTCTGCGTCCAGCCTAGTTGGCGCGGTGGGTTAGTCATTGCTTTTGTCCGCTGGAGCTGTGCCCCTTGCGACCGGAGATAACGATATAACTCACCTGTGTTTGTATCTGGAGGCAGTAATATATTATGTGCTGCAAGTTTAATTGGCAGAGTATTTACCGGTCCGAAAATATCATCACTGCTTAACTCAATCTCATTTACACCGTCGTGCGGGGTATGTTGACGTGCCCAGAAACGAGGCTTATTGTCTGCACCCATACCAATGCGGTCGTAAATATACAAGTCAAAGTCGTACACCTGGCGCTGTTGTACCTCACCGTCAGAATTGTCCTGAATCCATACACCGCCTTGTGGTGGGCGATAATATGGGTACGGATATTCAGGGATAATAAACTGCTCTGTGTATTCTTCCTCACCGTCACTTGCTGTGTTACCAGCCATCGGCGCTTCTACAACAACAGGCAGGCGCTCGTCTACACCCAGCATAATCGGAGACTGCGACGGGCGTTGTGATATTCCCGTAAAATGCGGGCATCCTTTACACCCTTCCATATTATTCTGGGAAAACCATAAACACGTGCGCGGTGCCGTCCATTGTGCCATCTTGCGCAGGGTTAGACCAGGGTCAAACTCCGGGTGATTTTCCGAAATTTTCAACGCCCACTCTTCACCATCTACACAGAACTTAGCAATGCTCAACGCAGCTGCCCACATCGGCTCTTGCACGTGCTCCTGGTGGAGGTACATATCATATAACTGTTTACACCCAGTGTTAGTCAACTCAGACCGTTGAATAATATTCGCAAAGCGTTTCGGGGTTGTCAGTTCTTGCTCAGATAATGTGCTTTCTGCACCGTCTGCAAAATCAGGGCGCGCCCCAAGCCCGGCTAAAATATCTTGCTGTTGCACAAATATCGGGTCTTGCACATACTGGCGCAGGTTGTCCATCGCCTGTTTAAAGGCTTCAACTGTTACTACAGCACCGGTACCGATAATTTCCACTGTGGCACCTGAGTGGTGATGAGTGCCAGGTACACGTAAAACGGACGAGGCATCTGCAGTGCGTGCGGGGTCTGCCTCAAACTGCCAGCGGGCACAGATTGCCTTGAGGGTGAGCGCCATAGGTCGCCACTCGTCAATCGGTACATCACGGTCGAACTGCCAGTACACGTGAAACCCGGCGCCGGAGCTTACGACATATGTCGGCAGAGGTAAGCGCGTTGATTCTAAAAAAGCTAAGAATGCTCGCTTGCCATCTTCCCTTGTTTTATAACACCCCTTGCCGGCGTGTTTTACCCATTTCTCTTCACCGCAGTCTATATCGAACCACAAGGCTTTTAAGTGTGTGCACAGTGCGGACAACCGTCTGTATCGGTAATTTGATTCCGGCTTAAAGCTACCAAGTGCAAAATAAACACCCTTGCATTCATCTGCAACATAGTCGACAGCTGCCTGTGTCTCCAGTTCATCTGCGAAATTTACCCATCGTTCCACCCACTTAGGACTGCCATCTTTTCTGACTTCTGTCTTGTGGGGTCCTGTAATAAGGTTACGCCCAACTTGGCTAGTTAGGTCTTTTAAAAACGACATTTTTCATTCCTTTTGGTCAAAGTGAACGGAGATTATGGGGCGGTTTTTTCTGTTTGTAAATCGGTAATTTTGCGTTGTAGTCCGAGCAACTCAACGAGCAAGCGAAGGATTTCTGTAGTCAATGCCTGGTCTTTACAAGGTAACACACCACGTTCTGTACCAAGCGGAATAATCGCACTAAGGCAGTTATGTAAGATTGCGTGGGCGTTATCATCTAGCGGAGTCTCGCCTGTTAAATCATTTTTAATATCTGCAACTGGAATACCAAGAAGCTCAGAAATACAGTCATACGGCAGACGTGCTTCTGCCACTAACAGAATTGTGTTGTGCTCTGTAGAGTTGCGACCATAGAGACCGATTGCGCCTTTAATTGCAGTGTTTGGGATTTTAGTGTAAGCCATGATTTCTCCAAAGCGGGGTTTCCCCCGCAATTAATTATTTACATATTGCCAAATAATGACTGTGCTACTGCCGTGATATTGTTCTCTCGTGTAGCACTTGCATCATCAGGGTTTGCAGCTGGTGCAGGTTGTGCCATCGGTTTTGGCATATAGTCGACCGGTGCCACTACATCTGCATTAGGCGGTCTTGGTGTCCAGTCTTTCTGCGCCTCGTGCGCTGCATCAATCTCTGCCTGCGTAGGCTTATTCATATGCAGTGCACCTGGTGGTGGCGGAGGCGGTGGTGGAGGTGTCGCACTTGTATGCCCTGCCGGTGGTGGCGGAGGAGGCGGTGTAACTCCTGCGTTCACTGGTGGCGGAGGAGGTGGCGGTGTAACTCCCGTGTTCACCGGCGGTGGTGGAGGCGGAGGTGTTACCCCTGCACTAGCGGGTTCTTTCGCCTGTGGAGCTGACGCTGCAAATGCTTTAGCTGCAACATCTTGCATAACAGCTTCTGTGTCTGCTGTTACAGGTTCCGGCTGTGGAGCTGGCGGTGGTGGAGGTGGAGGTGGAGTTACTTCTTTAGCAACTTTTTGCACTGCAGGTTGATCTGCTTCTGGGGTGCTACCTTTCTTTTCTTCCTGTGCTACTGCTTTTGTACGTGTGCACGGTCTTTGTGCTCGCGCAGGGGGTAACTCATGTGCAGGTCCCCGGCTCACAGGTTGCACATCTTCAGCGTCGTTGTTATACGCTGTCGGCGGCGCTCTATACGGGGTATCTGCATCAGCAGTATTTACTGTAACAGACGCTTTACCATCTTCACCGATATGGATATTCAGTGAGATGTTGAGTGTTAAGTTTTGTAAACTCATAATTTTCCTTATACCTCATGAGGGTAGTTTGCTTGTAAATATGTACGAGCGGTGTTGTCATCCACTTGCACAATCCAATCTTTTACTGCTGATGGCAGTGTAGGGCTTGCCATCCATTTTTCACGTCCAGCCGGTGCTGGCGGAGCGAGTGGCGGTACTGGTGGCACTGCTGGTGCACCCGCTGGTAAAAATCCTGCAGGGTTAGTCTGTGCAGGGGTACCGCTAGCATCAACAGTTAAGACATCTTCCATTACTGCGGAGCGTTGTAGCTCTTTAATCTTCTCAAACTGCTCCTTGTTCACATATCCCACCGGGGTGAAGAAGAATCCGTATGTTTGCCCTTTAGGCAGACTTACTCTGGTAACAACTGCCTCCCACGGGGTTTTAGTTTGCTGTAAAAGTTTAGCAAAGTTTGTGAAGCCCCAAGCGTTGCCACCCAGTGGGCTAGGAACACCGTTTAACTCTTTACTAAATAATGAGCGACTCGCCACTTTTAATCGGAATACACGGTCAAGTTCAGGGTAAACCGCCACTGCCACGTGTTTAAAGTACCCGCAAGCGCGACCTTCACCATTTGACCCAGACCCCGAAATATTCATTGGGCATGAGGCACAATCACGGCTCTGTGGTTTCTCAGCATTCGGACTAGGATATTTGCCATCTGCTGAAAAACACGCCGGTGGAGAAGATTCCCCATCTTTATACGGCCCTTCGTAATAGGCACGGTATGTCTCACGCCCCACTGGATGCGCATCTAAAACTACTACATCAATCGCCAGTGACGGAGAAGAGCGAACGCCTCCGATGTCGGTAACAATCGCACCGTCCACTACTGTAATACGGTCTACAGACGTTCCTGTAGCTTGGTTATCTAATGTGGATTGGTAGCCTCCATCTTGTAAATAGGCGGGGAGTTGCCCATCTTGCACAAATGGCATTAGTTGTGATGGAGTTGTTAAATTTGTACTCATTTTTGCTCCTATGACTTACGTACAGATATTGTATATTCTTTTTCTATTGCGAGACCGTCCGGTAGTTTGCCACCATCTGCAAGGTAACTCGATACTTCACTATGGGTAACTTGCCCACTCACTAGTTGTGAGGCAATCTCCGGATTTTTTACCATCCACTGGCGGAAAGCAAAGGCATCTACAACAGAATATTTAGTCTTGGTTGTCTTAGAGACTGTGCCGTTGAGTGTGCGCATAGCTTCACTGTCCGCCTGCTGTAGACGCCTTGTAAGCTCTGCCTCGATTGCCTGCATTTGCTGTTTAGTATGTGTGAGCGCAGGTTTAATAGACGCCTCAATTTCAGATTTATGCGCACGCAGGTCGATGTACCACTGCACAAGCGCAGACATCTCATACGGCGTTGGGTCAATAAGGTTAGGGTTGTCAGTCATCATTTTACAGTCCTCGTATAAAGTCGGTGTATAAGTTTAATAAATCTGCCTGTGACACTTTGCGGTTTTTCAGTGTCTCATACAGTTTTTTCTCTACCGGTGTAGAGTGGAGATGATAAATATACATCTCTTGGGTTTGACCTGGTCGGTCAATCCGGTTGCACGCTTGCTGATATGTCTCGTTCGACGTAACAGGTCCGAACCAGATAATACAACTCGCGGAGGTAGCAGTAACCCCGTGCGACATAGCACGTGGCACAGCAAGAATCACATCTGGTGTATTCTCGTGTTGAAACTTTGCAAATATGTCGGCACGCTCTTTTGCAGTGGTCTCTCCTGTAATTACAGCTACATCAAAATGTTTGCTCAACTCTTCTTTGAGAAGGGCTACCGTATGTCTAAATGGTGCGAACACCAATGTCTTGCCTTTACCTTCTATGGTAGAGCGTGCACGTGCCTGGCGGATAAGCTCGATTGTCTTTTCAATGCGCGGTGTTACATCAAATGCCATCGCCTCATGGGCGTCGTTGTAGATTGCACCTGTCGCTACCTGTAACAACTTCTGCATTAGTGCTCCGCCATTTACTGCAGTAATGGTAGCGTTTACATCTCGCACGAGCTGGTCTTGCGCCATCTTCTTATAAAATTCTGCTTGCTGGAGTGTAAGTGGAATCTCTACATATTCATGATGCACTTTAGGCAAAGCTAACACTTCACTCTTTTCAATCTTAATTGCCGGTGCCATATATCTGGCAACTATATCATGTGCGTCAAAGCGGGGTTTCCACGTAAACTGTGACATCTTACGCATGACCATCTCTTTAAATCGCCCTGCAGAAATTCCTTGCACATTGCCCGGCTTTATTAATTTAATCTGCCCATAGACCTCGTCCGGGCGGTTTGGCATAGGTGTGCCGGTCAGCCCCCATACATACTCTGCACGTTGGCAGAGTGGGAACATGGCTTTCCATCGGTCGGCTTTGTCATTCTTAAATGCTGTTAATTCATCAACAACAACCACGTCATAATTGTTCTTCAGCAGTTGTGGCAGAATAGTCTCTACTCCGTCGTGATTGATAATATGCACATGAGCATTGTTCTGCGCAAGAGACAAGCGCTGTTCTTTCTCCCCGTGTAATACGGTAACTTCATATAATGGGTTGATGGCGAAAAACTCGTCTTTCCATGTCGACTTCATATTAGACAATGCACCGACAATCAGAACACGTTTAATCTTGTTGAGCTTGTAGAGGTAGTCTATTGTCCATACAACACTTGCTGTTTTACCTGTGCCCATGTCTGCTAAACAAAATCCGCGTTTATTAGCAGATAAAAATGAGCAGATTTTCAGCTGGTGCAAGTATGGCTCGAACCGCCCAATAAAATCATAATCGCGCAACATCGGTGATAGTGTTGGCACGTGCCAGCTCGCCACCTGCTGGGTTGTCTCTAAATCCCATGGCATACAAAGGCGCACGCCATCTCCCAGCACATCTGTGAGATAACAGCCCTTCACTGCTAACGATATTTGTTGAGCAAGTTTTGTTTTAATCAGAAGATGGGAATTGTCCCCATAGACCTCTACTAATTTACGTCTCATAGCCCTATTAATTTTTTTAGCTCTTCGTCTGTCTTGCCTGCATAAATCTCAGATGACTTACGTATTGCACTCAATACATTCTCGACTGCAGTGTTATCTTCTACTGATTGTCCGGTCTCCGTGGAGAAGTGCTCAATCTCATGAAGAGCCTGCTTAATTGTCTCAGTCACACTGGATAATGATAAAGCTGTGTTCAAAACTACCTGGGTAGAAATCGACAGCAGTGTTACATTGCCAGGGGGCTGTTTTGCTTGTACTGCTTGCAACTGGGTCGCCATCCGCTCATTGGCTTCTTGTGCCGGCAAGAGCGTGTTAAGTATTGCTTTTAGGGCGACAATCGCTACGTCGCCCCGTGCAATAAGATACTGTTCTTTATCCGTAATATCTGGCATAGATTACCCGTTATTTCTTCCGGTTTTTTACACCACGATTATAGTTTACGGATGTGATTTGCAGATTAGACCGTGCGTTTGAACCGCCTTTAGACAATGGGCGTTTATGGTCGACATCTTTGCCGGCTAATGCAGCTTTGCCTACCTCTTTCTCCATTGTCTTACGAGCTTTGTTACGTGCAGCACGATTTGCAATTTGTTCAGGTTTAGCATGATACATCTCATATTCACGCTTATAGTTACGCTTGCGGGCAGTTGCCATAGTTTATTCTCCTGCATAAAATGGGCAGTCCAGCACAGGACAAAATGCGCATAGACCCGATTGTTTCATCGGGAACTTGCGTGATGTCAGCGCTTGGACAATAGGAATCGAACGACTCATCCATCGTTCACGATACTCCGCCATCTTATCACGAGTGTAGGTATCTCTGATAATTTTATTCTCATCAATAAACACAAGTGCACCTGTAATGGTCTGCAGGTGTGGGAAATAGATAAATGACAACATTGCCATTAACTCTACCTGGCTCATGTCAGCATACTTTGACTTACCTGTCTTGTAGTCAATCACATAGCCAACCTCGCCCTGGTCAATTAATAAGTCTACTTTGCCACGTAACCAGATATTCTTGCCACGCAGAAAACCCACTTTCTTATCTTGCCAGTCAATCGCCATGGCAAGCTCGGTGTATTTCTCCCCCGGTTGTTTGGCAAAGGTCTCTACCCACCCACTATATGGAGAGAGGCTGGCATCAAGCGGTATATTGTCTTTGATATAATTTTCAAAGGCTCTGTGAATCTGCTCGCCTCGTAGCGCTGATTCAGATTGCACATAGGAAAACTGCTTCAAGACCCGCTCTCGATAAAATCGCTGAGGGCACGTCTCAAAGGCTTTGATAACCGTATGGGATAACGGCATAGTGACTTCGGCTTGTAACATTGTTTTTCTCTTATGGTTGCTCACCAAACACAAGTTTGTTCAACTTGTGGAGGTCTTTTGAGAAGTTGGTCAAGTCATCCAGCTGGATGGTCTCTGAGTAATATCCATTGCTCTCGCCTACCCAGCGGAGATTATATGAATCTCTGTTAGTTTGGATGTTCACAAAAGTCCAGGTAATGGACCGTTCATCGGTGCTCTTTGGGGAGACATCGATTCTTATTTTGCGAATCTCTTCACCTACCATATTCTCAATTTCGTCTGCTCCGTCTGCCAGCCAGACTGCCTCACAGCAATTTCTAACGTGGCGCAGTGCAAACGCTCGGTATGTAGTGAGAATATATAATACATCATCATGCAAGACAACACCCTCTATTTTATTTGGATATTGTCTCTGCACAAACTCACCATTGCGACCGTCTTTGATGACTGTTTTTATAATATCGGCACGTGGGCGACGATTATAAATAAATCCAATGACATCATCTAAGTTAAACTTTTCCCACTTAGAGATAGAATCAATGATGGCTTTGTTGTTAAATGAGACACGGTCTAGTTGCTTTACTACGGTATCTTGCATAATTAATCCTCTATACTTGTCACAGTATATTCTTGTTGACCCACTCCAATGCTGGAGTTAGGCAAGTTATGTCTTCTACCTGTACAGTTTCCGAGTAATATCCATTGCTCTCGCCAACCCAGCGAAGATTGCATGAGTCTTTGTCAGTCTGAATATTTACAAACGTCCAGGTAGTTGACACGTTCTCTAGCGATTTTTTCTCCGTAGTGACTCGTATCTCTCGAAGGTAACTACCAACAATGTTAGATAATGATTCGGTGTCGTTAGCAATATATACTTCTTCCTCACATTCTCTAACGTGTCGAATCAATATCACTTGGTGCGACGTGAATATATACAATGCGTTATCCAAAACGACTGCACACTCTATTAGCTGTGGTAATTCGTGCACTGGGAATACTACTGATGCACTTTTGCCGTCTTCTATGAGAATTTCTACTTTTTTCCGATAACATAACAGGGAGCCACTAAAATATTTGATCACATCATCAGTTCTGTAATTGCTCCAATTATCCATACTATGTAAAAATGCCTTTGTATGAGGAGAAAATATTTTAGGAAATGTGGTGGTATCTTGCATGATTAATCCTCTACGAGAAATGCTCGCTAATATTGTCTAGCGTTACGTGTAACTTTGGATTGTTATTGAACACTTTAGCAAGTTTTATTGCTTTTTGTTGAGCCTCTTCCGGTAATGCTGACAATATAGCACCTGCAACTGCTATTAGGTCTATTTTGTTATATCCACCAAAACCTGCTGTGTCTCCGTGTTCTTCAACGTTAAAACTCCACGCACAGTCTGTCATAAATAGTATGGAATTTTCACCGTCTACTAAGTAAAAATATCCTATCCCTGCCTCTTTAAGGTAGCAGGGTTTTGTTACCTCTAGTGGTTGCCCCATTATTTACAATCTCCATAATGAATTGCGGAATCACCTTCACAGTCTACTGGTAAACCAGTCGCCCACGTCGGCACCTGTCTCATGCACCACTGCATATATTCTTTCGCTTGTGGCACTTCTGCATCTGGCACAACAATGCCCCACTCGTCGTGAGTGTTAAGCACAATTCTGTACCGCTGGTTAATTAACATGGCTTGATACTTCATCACTGCAAAAGCAAGTGCTTGGTTACAGTTTTCAAATATCCGAGCAGCATAGGTGAATATCCACTGAATGCGCCCCTCTTTAAGCCCCCGATAAGCATAATTCATCTTAGCTGTACCGTCCGGGTATACTTTCTCCCGCTTTGTCAGGTAAGAATAGTTGAGCCAGTTCCCGTCAGGCAATCTAATTCCAGGCATACGCACACCATGGTTTACTCGACTTCCGTCATAGTAAAATAATTTGCCATCCGGTCCGCCAAAATACCCGCTTGTGCCGGCTAACATTCCTCGTAGCGCAAGTTCACAATCGTTCCAAGCGTTGACAACTTCCGGGTGGGTGTCCCGATAAACCTTCACGATATGTGCTGCCTCTTCATGCGACATATCCACGCCCATGAGTTTGGCGTAGTTCATAAATCCGATAGCACCTGTACCGTAAATGTTAGATAACAGCGACGCTTTACCTGCAGGGCGCTGAATACTAGCATACGGCTCTACTCCAGACTTTGCCATGCGCTTAATCTCAAACGGGTCTCCCCCATAAATAAGTGCAGCTTGTTCTGAATACGGGTCGCGCCCCTCTACGAACATTCGCAGTGTCGCTTTGTCGCCTGCTATGTAACTCCCTGTGCGCAACTCAATCTGTGAACTGTCGAACACCACTACTTGGTGCCCTAGCGGTGCAGTTATTGAACGTTTCAACGCATTAGATTGCCCTGCTTTACGCCCACTGCTTAGGTTCTGCACGTTCAGTCCGCCAGACCCTCCTAACCGGTGCGTGTGTGCTCCGCTTACAGTGTACGGCATACCGAACCCACAACCAAGCTGGGCGATTGACTTAAACCGCTCCGCACGGGATAACTCAATACTTGAATTAAGTGCAAGTTTTGTTCTAAATACTTCGCCTATCTCGTCCATGCGGTCGCATAGTTCAATCACCGGCGGGTATGTTTTAGCATAGCAAGGTTCAATGCGCCCTTTCTTGTCACTGTATTTTGTTGGAATGATGAACTGATAAGGCATAATTTCCTCTTCCTCATCAATCTCATCTTCGAACACACCACCTAAATCACGTAAAAATGCTGTGAACTTTGGCACACTGCGACAGGTTGAGCGCAAGAGTTTTTGGTCTCCTGCAAAATATTTATCAGCAACCTCTCTCGCACGTTCTTCGTCTCGCTTGTGAATACGGGCAATTTCCTGCTCAATAATACCTAGGTCGAGATAAAGACTAGGCTCAATGTAGCACTTCAAAATCATATCACCATACTTCATCTCGTCCGGCGTAATAAATTTTGTAAAATATTTAAATGCCTCACGCGCTAAATGAACGTCGTTGTTACAGTACCGGATATAGTTTTGTAGTAATGTATGTCCCTCGTGAATCTTATTGGGGTCTTCCTGCTCCTCACGAGATAAATAATATATGCCGTGACGACTACAGTACAAATGCAACCCACAAGCTGAGGCAACTTCTTCCCCTTTCGGAGGGACTTTTACTCCGTTACTTTGTAAAACTTCAGCAATAGCAGCTAAACTTGCGCCTTTAAATACGTGCGCACCTGTTACCCGTGCCATAGCCATTGTGTCAGTATAAAATTTTGCGGTATGCCCAAATCGTGCTTGCACAATCGTGGCATCAAACTGCGTATTCTGTGCATTCAACACAGTATTGTTCCAGTCGATACTGTCTAGCACTGCTTTTATTTCAGCATAGCCCAAAGCATTCTTAATCGGCTCGTCATTTAAGGCATACGACATCATGATTGCCTGGAACTTCCCACTCATGATGTACTCGATTGTCGTCATTTTACGCAGTGAATAATCACTGTCGTAATATGTTTCAAAGTCGATTGTTAGAATATTCATTATGCACCTGTTTGCGTTTGTTTTATGAGATTCTCTAGCTCGTCTAGGTTGTCTTCATCTACTACGAGCGCCAACCCCCCGCAGGAGAGTATTTGTTCTATGTTCTGCGCTTGTAGTGCGGTTACTCCGTGGCGCGTATGTTTGCTCTTCGCCTCTACCGCCAGGAACATTCCATTGCTACAGGCAATGAAGTCAGGGATTCCACTGCGGTTAAACCCGCCTGTGACCGGCATAAACCAGTACACGTTATACTTATCGAATAAATCTTTTATAGCGTCTTTTACGCGCCCTTCAGGGGTCTTAGAGGAACGTTTCGCTTTGCGCTGTTTCGGGACATCAGTCATCTTTGTTAATGTAATTGCCATCTCTTCTCCTCATTTCGTCTAAGGCTTTGTTCGCCAGCTCCATCTCTGCGCGAGCGAGCTTGCGTTTTAAATCTAATACTTGGAACGAAAGGTTATCGATTGTCTCTTTCTGTTCTGCAATCTGTACTTCCGCTTGTGGTAGGCGAGCTTTCGCCTCTTTGTTAAATACCGGCAACATTCTAGGGTCTGCTTGAACGCACTCTAAATACCGGTCGTTTGGGTCAAAATGTTGTGGGAGCTCTTTCCTCGCTCTCGGTTTATGTTTATCAATAAATTCTTCATAGTTGTTGCGCAAACGAGCATACTCTTCGTCTGTCATTGTCAACAATTTATGCTTTATATTGCACCCGAACCGCTGGCAGTTTATATCAATACCTGTCAGTAGATCACTTGTACCGCTCCGATAAGCATAAGACGCACACGCGCCTCGAAAACTAGCATATGTGGTTACAGTGGGGTCTATGTAGTTGTAGCGAGCCATATAATAGTAAATCATTGCTACTGAATACTCTCGCCCCCATATATTAAACCGCCCTGTGCGGTCTTTAAATTTGCGCTCACCCACACGAGCGCGGATATTCGCGCCATATAACATCTGGCGTAATGTCTTGCCTTTCGCCTTTGCATAAAAAGTAGATGGTGAATAATTCCAAAAACGCATAACCATCTTTGGTGTCCACCATCTACCGTTTACTAATTCAGCGTTGTCGGGCAAGTCTGGGATGTCTGAGCCTTGCATACTTCAACAACTCCTGCATTAAAAATTGCCCGTTCTGCATTAAAGTGCAGGTCTAATAACCCTGCCATCACTAAATCAACTACTTCAGACCATTCTCGCCCTTGAAGTTTTACCCCCAGGCGCTTGTCCGGCAGTGATTTTGTGAAGGCTAACACTTGTGCAACATACTGCTCTACCTGCTCAAGTGTCGGATTATCCTGGAGTACGGGTGCACCTGCTAAATACTGTGATGCAATCTTAACACTGGAAGGTTGTGGTGCTGTGCTTTTCTGTTTCTCTAGCCATCCACGTTTTAATTTTATCCATAATTGTTGAGTCAAGTTTAACTTCATCATCTTCCACCAATAGACATTTAACTGTTTCACCGGACGGGAGGGTTACATTTAACATACAAAGTACACCATCCCAGTGATAAATCCACTGCCACCCTTCATACTCACCAGATTTAGAAGTATCTCGATTTTCAAAATCGACATGGCTGTCAATAATCTTTCTAAGAATACTGTTATTTTCTGATGAACTTGAGATTGTATCTTTAGGGTCAGCAATAAATGTGCTCACCTCTTTGCGTGAGATTCTTTCTAACCCTGTACTTTCTTGTAGGGCTTCTGTTGCGCCTCTAACCCCTGCAAGTACAGCACCTAGAATTGCTCCAGCTGCATCATAAGTAGGCGCTAGGCGTGTATCTAGGTTGTCCGACTTTAATAAAAGTTCGAGTTTTGTCATAGGGTCATTTCCCACTGTGGCAGTCTCATGCAAGAACTCTCTATAGGCGTCGCCTTTCAAGAATAACTGTCCTAAATTAAACAGTATGTGCTGTTTAATAGAATCTTCATATCGAGAGGTGATTTTCGCCACATCTTCACGAGAGAATAGAGTTTTATCTTTGAACATTTTTGAATCCTTCTATTAGTTTGTCCCATTTTAGTGGGTCTTTTGCATACATTGCACGATATTTCCCAATCGTCACAGCTGTACACCCGTAGGCTTTCGCCATCTCCTGGTTCGTCTGAAAACGAATGCCATACTGCTTTAACCACGCAATAGCCTCAAGTGCCTTGTTCAGGTCTTCATCTGTTGCCGTGAGATGAGCAGGGTTTACACAGCGATAATCGCCACACGTGTTTGTGAAACGAGTACCGCGCGTGTATCTTGTGCCAGGGTGCTCCAGCTCCATGAGGAACCGCTTAACCGTGGCGTATAATCTGCGCCCGCCCTTCAACCGTGTGTGGATGATAGGACTGCGCCCCGCAAATTTACCTTCCCACACTAGACACCCTGTCTCGGTGGGGGTGGTATTTTCTGCGATTGTAGCGGATAAAACATCTCTATCCGCGTCTGTGTAATTTTCCTTTCTTGTCACACTAATAATCCTCAAACGATAAGTTATCATTGTGGTCTAAATAGACATACTCATCTATTTCATCATCAGATCTGATACGGTCTACAATTCCAGTGCCATGATAAATACCATACCCATAACTATATTCGTCTTCATCTTTCTCCAACACTGTGCACAATACGACCTCTCTATTTGTAATCGGGTTTCTTAAAATGCACGGGTCTAAATCGAAGAAATTATTAAAAGTATCGATATAAGGTGCGACGAAATGCCCTAGAATGTTATCCCCGCGGTCGTACCACTGAGAAAAAAGTCTCACTGTGCTATTATCGTTTGCCACGGTATCATATGTGATACCACGTGCAACGGTTGCATAAAATTGTCTGCCCACCGGGTTCTGATTAAGCAGTGAACTTCGCACACTAGGGAAGGTTGACTCATCACCATATATCTTGCCGTATGACAACTCTACCTCGTTGTCAATGAGTTGATATGATACCACTGTACGAGCAATAAATGGGTATTCTTCTACATTTAAAATCTCGTCTGGAGAATACTTAGACACCAGCCCTAAGCGGAAATCCGGTGCACCGGTGTAGCCGTCGAGTGGATGAATATAATCGCCTTCCACGTCCACATTGCCAAAGCGTTTCGCTTCATATGACATACAGGAGTTCAAGTCCTGCATCTCGCGCAAAACACCATAATGCTCTGCATAATTGCGGTCAGTAAAATACATATAGTATTTCACCTGTATTGCTTTAATGTCATTCATCATACATTTAACGCGATACTGCAACCATGCTGAAGTGCACTGCTCAACATCAAAATTAATGTTGACACCTTTGTGGCTCTTTAACTGTTTAATTAGCCCTTCCACTACCGTGGTCATAGTCTTACTATGTTTCACATCACGAGGCACTTCTACCTTAAACTCCGTTGGCGATTCTTCTCCCGTAAAACGGATTCTTAGTCTAACATGACCTCTAGACTTGTTAGCGTCTCCCTTTATGTAACACTGGATATCTGCGTTAAGATTTAATCCCGCCATCAGCGCCCGCACTGTGCTATAAATACTGTTAAATACAGTGTCTTGATAAGCCCCATCAGATTCGTCTTCAGCAAATAATGGAAGGGGAGCACTCGTGCGCTTGTAAAATTCTGCTCGGTTTGCGTTACGAGTGTCATCTACTAATGATGCAGTGTGCTCCATAGAGGCTAACACCTCTTGTACCAATTCTTTATATCGTGCCACAGTTATGCTCCTTAGTTATTTGTTACAAGTTTTTCTTCTGTGTCAATACTGTATAACGCACAGGCTTCTGCATAACTCGTGCCGTAATATTCCCAGCACGCGTCTTCCAGGTCGTTTACATCTACAATGCCAGCCTCTAAACAGATTCGCATAAAGTCTGGGTCTACCGAGAAGAGCAGTGCTAATGAATCCGGCACCGGTTCTCCTGTGACATTGCCTTTTACTGTAGTCGAATAACCAATCCGACTATCTGAATAATAGCCACTATAAGAAGAACCCCGATAACCACTTCCATGTCGATTGTAATACCCGTAGTCCCATGCGGGTGTACCAAAATCACCCGCCTCACGTTTAACAGGTGCCTTACTCCAGTCAACCGCTTTCAGTTTAACTGCTAACTCATCTAAGTAAGACAATGACACCTGCTCATTGGCGGAGTGCGCGTTAATATACCCAGCTGCAATGTTCACATTTTCAGGGATAATTTCCGCGAATGTCGCCACGTCCGTGTATGACCCACGGTCAGACGGCTCATGCCCCATTCCTAATGAATCACACAACCACTGCGCAAATTCTTTACTCGCACACTCTCCAACGCCTTGCTCATACACCAGGTCTTTTGTGCCCTTGCGGTCAATCTCTACCGCCATCTTGTACTGTTTAAGATATGGCGTGTGGTGGGTCAACACGGTATTTGCACCGACACCGCCTACTTCTTCACCCGTGGTAAAACAATATCCACCAATAACCCCGCTAGTCATCAAGTGCAACATCACTGCAAGTCCTGCACCGTCGTCTGCACCGAGGCACGCTACACCTGCATTGTCAGGTAATTTCTCATCAATGTAAGCCACATCTCCGCGCAAGGAAACTTTCTTGCGAGTGTGCTGGGTAGCACTGCTCACTGCTGGCGGTGCGCCATGCCCGTAGCGGGTCTCTACATACCCGGTGTCTCTGTCTACTGTGTCATAGTGCGCCACAAATAATGTCTCACCTAACACGCCATCTTTAGACACATCAAATAAGTAATTAGCGAACCCTTTACCTTCACCGGAATAGACCACTTGTTGTGCCACGGTGTAACCGCGGTCGGTCAAGTACGTAACAACTTCTTTAAGTGCAGGTTCTAACCACTTCTCCACGAAATTAGCAATGCCTTGACTGCGATATTGTCTGCGGTAGCTCATAATCTGTAAGGCAAGATTAGATGGGGCAATCACATCCTTTGGCAATTTCCACCCTTTCTTTGCTGTCAATGATGGAGGGGTATATGTACTCCCTGCCCAGCCTACGGCTCCTGATGTGCCTGTAGATGTTTGAGAACTTCCATAGTAGCCAGTAGTCGTCGCTCCTGTGTTTGCAGTAACATTTTTGTTGTCTGCTGTAGTGTGTCCAGCAGATATTGGTGCTCCGGCAGAAGTATTGGTATCAGCGAGTTTACCGCCTGCGCCAGTTGGTTTAGCAGTTCCGCCTCCTGGCGCTCCAATTCCTGCACAGGTGTTTGTAGTAGCGCTTGTTGTTGAATTAGTTGGATTAGTTGTTGTTTGTTCATGGTTGTCAGCTCCGTTTGTGATATTTTTCATGTGTTGTCTCCATCTAGAAAGGGTTGAAAGGGGTTTTTGTTTCATTAAGTTTTATTCCTAAGTACTCTGCAGTGTCTCTTACTTTCTTCACTTGTGTGTAATATTCTTGCAAAGTGTCGTTAATTTCTTTACTCAATTTGTCGTATCGTTTTTGTACTGCTTTACCTACAATAAGAATATCTAATTGAGAGTCATCTGCACCATATTCTAGCGAGATATATCCGTTCAGTGTTTTACTCCAACGCCCATTGCCACGCTCAACGAATGAGTTAGATAACACACACTGGTCGCTCCAGTATTCTTCTTCTGTCAACCATAAACTCTGTGCGGTGCGATAAATACCGTCCTTACGTGGTGCGTCACCCATACTCCCGCCAGGGTAGTTACCTGACACAAGGGTCAACACGGTGGCAATTTTATACACGCGCCCATACTCGTCCTTATAGTCTTCATCACTAAGTTTAAAGTGCCGGCAAGTGCCATCAATATAAGGCGTGATATATCGAGGCGTTTTAAAGTTCTCATTAATCCACGGGCGAGGCGATAAATAAGCGCGAAATGTCTGCCCACCTGCATGATGAGAATGCAAACTCCGGCTAATTAAATTCACGGCATATTCTTTACCATAAGCACGGGAGTGGCACCACTCTCCATCTACCTGGTAAATAATCACCCGTGCGGAGAATCCATAGCTGTCTAACTTCTTCAGCTCCTCCGGAGAATATTCCGACAATAATCCCAGCCACATAGACCCACCGGAATAACCGTCCACATTAGGCGTGAACATTGTATCTTCATCACCCCGACCGCGGAGATTATGCACTGTTGTCTGCACACCTAGTGATGTGGCTAGTGCCTTGTCACACGGAACATTATGTGTTTTAGTTGGCAGGTCTCCTGCACCTTTAGTCATGCACGAGGTAAGACTGCACACATCTGACAATGTCGCATAGTGTTCTGCCACATATTTCTGTGTCTTGTAGAGATAATATTTCTTCTGCTTGTTCACCTGTGTGAGCGCATTTTTAAGCCCCGCCTCTGTAATAGTCATGCCACGCAACCTAGCTACAAGGCGAATAAAATTAGCCATTGTCAACGTATTATTTTTATTAATCTTATATTCTTTACGGAACGCTCTTGTGACAAGTTTAGCTAACTCATTTAATGAACCCGCTCTATCCCCGTCATCTCGACGATATTCATCATGGAGTCTATTGCACATAGATGATGTGCCAAGGTCTAACATCATATAGACATACTCGTCATTGTAACCTGGCATTGTAATTGTCTTACCACTCCCACTCGGTGGAGTATATAACGTGCCACGAACATTATCCGCTCGTGCAATTTCTGCCAAAGACAACTGAACATTGTCTCGATAACAATCCACTGCCTTGACAATAATGTGCTCCAGTGGGTCTTTGGTTTCTTCCGGCTCGATAATTTTAACAAGCTCAGGGGTGGTGTTCAGGGTAAACACTGACACTTCTTCACGGTTTAATCTCATTTTGCTTTTCTCCAGATAAACTAAGGGCGCATAAGAAAGCGCACCATACCAAGCAACCAACACTTAAACAACACACAACACTTGATACAGCGCGCTTTACTATGCGCCCTACTGATTTTTATTTTTTAGGTTCTGTTTTCTCTTTTTCCATCTCGGCAATGGTCTTGTCTAGGTAATTATCCAGCTCAAGATTCAGGATTTTTACTGCCTTGTCCATCAGCTCAGACTGACTCACCTTGTTATACACCTGCTCACCTACATAAACCCCGCCTAGCATAGCTAGACCTTGTTTTGTCGGCAGTACTGCAGTGATGATAAACAGTGCAACAAATATCTTAAAGATTTTCTTGCCAAGCCTGTCCGCCAACCAGTGCAAATTCTTGTATCTGTTATACAAGTCTCTCTCACCCTCATAGTTGCGCTCATCATGGTATATTATCCATGCGCCACCTGCTACCATCAATGCAACGAACAGTCCCATCTTGATAACCCCCAAGTTATACAACAGCTTGTCGTACACATCATAAACATACACAAATAAATACAACATCTTTAACTCCTTATCTGAAATATTCTAACACTCTCGCGCCATCTAGTACGTGCATTCCACGGGATTCATCATAGCGTGTGAAGTCAGACCGCACCCACTCATCAATATCTTCTGAATACATCATTTCATCTTCAGTATAATCTTCACCTGTTACCGCGCAAGTGTGGCGCTCCTCCTTGTCCTCCCACATCATTGTGGCGGTGGCAACACCTGTATACCAGTACCCGCAACGGTCCTCGTCGTTGTTGTGCTCGCGGTCGCAGATCCGCATCATCCATGCAGTAATATTTGCCGGGCTATGTTGCTCGTTCACCGTGCATCTATATTCTACAGAATTTAAATACTGGTCTGACACGTCGTCTGCACCGTCAACATAAGGCAGAACTTGCTGGCTATTGTTGACATAATAAGCGTAAATTGGCATTCCTAGTGGTGTGGCATACTCCACCTCACCAGAGAACATATCCCACCAGTTCCGCTCACCAGACCCATACCACCGCGCACATTTGCCCTCATAACAAAATCCTCTGGCAATAAATGGTGTCTTGTTGTGCGTCTTATCAAAGACCTTCTCAGGTGGTAACAAACTTACCGCCAGCATTCTATTATTCTCGTGCTCATACCCTCTAAACGGGTGCAACCACACGCGCTCACCTAAAAAATTAGTGCGCACATAGTTAAACTGTCTATATGCTTCCAGTACAGAACTTTTAGTCATGCACGACGTGGTCTTTGTCGCGCTCGCGATTGTGCAAGCAACTTCTGGAAATCCATCTTTCAGGGCGTAGAGATAATACTTCTTATCCTGCAATTCAGTCAGAATATCCTTGAGGTTGCTCTCCTCCATTGAGGTGCGGTTTTTTAACAGCCCATGGTAGAGCCATTTTACTGCACCGGCTGCGGAAATCTTGCCCTCTGCTGTCATGCCATACTTCTTGGGCTTTATTCCGCGCATATATTTATCTGCAAACTCCGTTGTGCGCGCATTCTCGTGCACGTATGCCGTGTCCGCCCCGTATTCAATCGACAATAGTGGGTGGCTAATCACCCCACGGTTCTCAGTACCTTCTCGGTGGTAAACCTCAATTCTGCCCTCTCCCTTGCTACCATACCATGCGCCTAGTAAAAATAAGCCCGACTCCATGTTGTAAGATGTGTTTACAATATAGACAATCTTGTCACTCAGAGGTGTTTTATTCTCGACACTCTCCCCGCGATACTCCGCGGTGTACGTTGTTCTCAGTGGAATATCTTCACCGTCCAAGTTCCCGAACGCTTTCCGGGAAAATGATAGGACACCCTCGTGTCCATAATCGTAAGTTGTTGGCATTTTTAACTCCTTGTGTGTTGTGTTGTAAATATAATCATGCGCCCTGCAATATTAATCACAAGGCGCATTGTTATATCTACTTAATGGGAGGCTATATAAGTAGATTCACAGGTTTATTCTTCGTCAAGGCATGAGAAGAATTTCGTCTTCCCATAAATCACGGAGCCGATGAGGTTACCACCGTTGTCCAGGTGGCGCACCACTACTGCACCGTAGTCGGTGTTTTGTAACTGCACATATCCACCTGCATCAGTCGGGCGGGTAACAGATTGTGCTACGCCTGCGTCAAATGTCTGCTTAATATCACGCAACAATGTGTCGTTCTTACCCAGGGTAAATAACAACGCATTGCGGGTGTCTTCATTCAAACATGAGCCTTCACGAATGTGGGCTGTCGCCACGATGTTTACTTTAGCCATAGTTGTTTCTCCTATTAGTTGGCTTATTTATAAAAATGCCCTCTTGTTTTCACTTGAGGGCGGTTAGTTAATCTTTCAGAGGGTTGTCAACACTGATAACAATGTACTCCATACCCTCATCTGGTGCATTGTAGCTGTGCCACTGCAACCAGTCTTCTAATGTTCCAAGTCTAACAAGCACTCTGCCTGGGTGCTTATCCAGGATAACTTTTAACTCTGCATAGAAGTGTCGCAGAATTTTATACTCCTGCCCACTTAATTTTGCCACGTTTCTGCCGAGTTCCGGTGCCATGCCTGGCGCTTGCACGCCTACTAAAATAGCGGTCATATGTTCTCCTTAAAAATAATATCTATAAAATTCTGTCGCGTCCAAGTGAGGGTGGTTTTTCCGTAGCCACATACGGATTTTCATTATTGCTCTAATCCACGCCTCCGGCGCATGACCTTTGTTTGCATTTTTATAAGCAACAATCTTTCTATGAATGCGTCTATGAATCCCCCCACGCCTTCTCAATGCGGTCGCATAATGTGAGCCACTTATAACCCTCCTTGAACCCTTCATGTGCCTCTGCAAAGGTCTCATATGTGTGATGAACATCCTCCATCACATCCCCATCCAGGTTGTACTCCACCGCCTGCACAAGATAATCTGTGCCCTTTACCGTATCAAAGCGTAACAACAGTTTTTCTTTTAGGCAGCACCGTTCACGTTTTAGCACTACATAACTCATTATAAATTCCCATCCCACATATCGTTGCACATATCTATTCTCCTTACCGTTGAGGTACTTTCACCAGGATAAACTCTTTTCTCAGCTTGTCCATGATATCGCTGGAAATCCGCTTATGCACAGTGTCCTCAGTGAATCCATCCACCCACGCCCATGCACTGCGCTCGTCCTTCATAATATATGACTGGCGATACCAGTCACCAACAGTATAGCGCTTGCGTGCAACCACCAACATATTTAGTGGGTATTGTGGGTTGTTAGATTCTACTAATTCTGTAGTAACTGTAATACCACAGATGTCTAAAAGTTCTGCCTCAGTGTTAGCCACGCCTAGCGGGTGCCCGTCTCTTGTTAATACTGCAATCATTTTATGCTCTCCAAATTGTTAATCCTGGGATTTTCTTTCCTACCACACCACCATGCTCGCGCCATTCTTTCAGCGCTTTTCTCTTGTTATTGTGCTGGGTGCGCCACGTGTCAGCGAACGCCATCCCCTCGTGCATGATATACCATTTACGCATTGCTACTCTCCTGGTATTGTGCACCGGTCACGATGTAGTGATGTTTCCACCCGTAAATAGAGTGTGGGTTACCGCCTTTCTTCAGTTCGGGCAGGTGCGCCACGTCACTTGTGGCATTGCGTTTGAGTTCGTAGAACTCTTCTTCGCTAATCTGTTTACCGTCCACAAAGAACACCGGCTTGCGGTTCTTGTCATGGTCTGCGGTTAGAGTCATTGTTGCCATAATATTCCCCTTACACCGGCTCATGCACCGGCAAATATCCCTTACCCTCTTCTCCCGGCAAGGTGTAATAATTGTTATACGCCTGCATAGTATTCCACCATTCCCGTAGCTCTTCATAGCTGTCAAAGTGCACGTCTAGTTCTTGCACTGTGGTCGGGCGTGGCGTCTTAAACGCACCATAAAATATTGACCCGTCCTGGCGTGTCGCACGGTAAGCGTTCACCATATATTCCCCGTGCATAACCGATTGCCCTAAAATCTCCAGGCGGAGGTCTTCCACCTGTAGTGTTGTTAGTCGTGGCATAAGTCTTCTCCTCACAGCCAACCAATAACAAGGCAGTATACGAACAAATATACCGCGCCCGATAAGGTAAGAAGAATTGCTAGCATTGCTAGAATCTCCTTGATGAGGCTCGCAATCTGGTACTTTTTCCATTCCCCTTTTGTGATTGCTCCACGGGGTTCACTGAAATATTTTAAGCATTTCATGTTGGTACTCCTGTTGTGTGTGTTGATATAATCATGCGCCCTAGGGCGTTTTAGACCATAAGACGCATTGTTATATCTTCTGCATGGGTATAGTCGCGTCTATTTTTTCAACGTGCTACCCCATGCCTGGGTGTCTTTAGCAATCCGGTCGCTGGCATACGCCTTTCCCGTGTCAGGGTACTCGGTTAGTGTGCTCGTTTTAAGTGTGACGCAGGGTTACAATGTAGCGACTTCGCAGGTTCATAGCCTGTTTCTGCCCACACTAAAGGGCGGTTAATCCTTCTTTCAGGGTAGTCTTGCGCCTAGGTTACTTTGCAATTCTGCTTCACCGTCGCGGGCGCAATTTCGCCTTTTAATTCCTACTTGCTCACGGTGTTGGGTATATTTGCAATGCTTACTTTGCTGTTCAGCTTCAGCATTCACAAGATACACTTATCCCATGAGTTTTCGACCGCTATTTCCCGATTGTTAAAGAACATAACCTAGATTAATGCTAGGGCATTGGGAAGGTATCTACCCTTTCCCTTACTTTCTGAACTTATTATAACACTTTATTTTCTAGCTTGTCAACATTTATTTTCGATTTTTTTGAAATTTTTTCTGGTTTTATTTACTAGATTGATTCCAAAAAACAGGCGCAACATTGGCAAGTATAGATAAAGTATTATATTTTTAAAGAACAGATTATGCGATAGGCTATATCGCCTAGCTCATGTTGCATATTATCGGCTTTTTCTTTTTTGTTGTCAAGTGATATTTTAAAAATTTTTTAAATTATTTTTAAACTTTATTTATCGCGTGATTTTCCCGGTTAGGCGGTTAAGCCGTGCCGGCGCGCGTGTTAGGCGTGCAAAGAGAAAGCCAATTTTCAAAGAACATTTGCAAAGCGTGCCTTGCTATATGTTGGGCATTATAGCATGAGTAGAAGTGTTGTCAAGTGTTATCGTAAAATTTTTTAATTTATTTTTTAACTTGTGAATCATGTTTTGATTGTTGCAAAAATTAGAAAGCCTTGCCTTTTGTTTTGACTTATCTCAGAAAATAGCCATCCGAATTGAGTTGAAACGCAGACGGGGTATATTTTCCTCAAGTGAAACAATAATAAACTCATACACTTACAAGCCAAAAGTGTAACAAGATTTTGCAAGATGCCGTTGTAAATTCCCATCGCTATAACTTGACATATATAACACCGCTCAAATTTTGAACAATTCTCAATATAAAGCCAACTTGACAAGTGAACCGCCAGCCATAAAAAAGCGCAAATTATTTTAATTTTTAACTTGATTTTTTAGCTTAATTTTTCGCATTTTTCGCATTTTCGACAACATAAAAGATTATAAAATTTTAATTTTTAACTTGACAAGCGCAAAATATTCAGACTAGCAAAAATTTTAGAAAATCAAAGAATCTTAATAGACAACACAAGCGCACAGCAAAAAGCGCCAATGCGTAACCTTGCCAATGCGTAACCTTGCCAATGCTTAACCATGCCAATATTGGCTAATGATAGTATCACAGCAAGGCAAGTTATATATTAGAGATTCTTTCGATTCTTTATGGTCTAATGATTAAGCGGTTAAATTTTGAACAGTCTTCCGTGGTTTTGAAATTTTCGCTAGTGAAAAGATAAAAAGATAAAAAGATACGCCCCCTATGGGACTTCGGGGTTTCGCGGGCGGGGGGTGTTGCTATCAAAAGGGGTAGCCCATAGAGAGCGAGACCCCGGCACAGCAGCACAAACTCACTCTCCCCCTCCAAAACCTGCATCACATCCTAACCTCCCCCTCCCCCACCATGCCACAACCCCACAAATCCTCCAACAAACCCCTTGCCAACTCCCCCGCCCCCTGCTATTATATCCCCACCTAAAAATTCACTGGTTTCATATCTTCTCCTGCCCCTACCTAGCCAGTATGGGTATTTTTTCTCCCCTTGACACCACACCAATAACCTTGCTAATATTCCCCTGCAACAACGAGTTGTTGTTTTTCAGAATCCTTGTATAAGTGTTGACCAAAGCCCTGCCTAACCAGTAGGGCTTTTTATCTTGCAACTACCCAACACCCCTGCTACACTACTCACTCAACAATCAAGGAGAACACTATGTCTAACAAATTCACTGAACAAGACGTGGCACAACTTGTGCAACTATGGAATGCCAACCTCACCGCCCGCGACATCGCAGCACAAATGGAACGCCCATTTCACAACATCAGAAATAAAATCAAATCCCTGCAACGACAAGGCGTTATTTCCCCCCGTAGCAAAACAAATGCAGTTGATGACACCTTTATCTCTATAACTGCAGGTACATATCAACTGCCAATAGAACTCGTGGAATACTTCACCACATTATTTTCTGGTGGGCAGGAGCGCGTCATCGCCGGCACCCAGCAGTGCTGCGAGGCATACCAGGCACAAGGTGGCTATTGCTATTATTTAAGAGGGCAGGTGAAGCTCACGACAGACAGTTCACCGTCAGGTGTTGTGCCAATGCAAGGACCGGGTGGCGGGCTAATTTTGGTCTGTAATGCGATTGCAGGGACACGCAAGACAATGAGCCATGAGGGCTTTATTGCGCTGTGTAAAGTCATTGCACAGAATTTCCCGGCATAGTATAATAAGAGTACACATTCAGCCAGGATGTGTGGTTCCTTAGGTTACTTTATTGATTTGCCAATAATCAATTTGTGCTGAACCCTGTTTTTGTGCCGCAAGGCTCGTTACAGTCGTTCAGCATTTTTTTCGCCGCAGGTCTTCCAGTTTGCACCGGCGCCACGCTAACCCCACTCTGGCAAGGGGTAGGTTGCACACAGTAGCACAAGCAGAAGTCCTCGGAGTTCCCCACTTGCTGCGGTGCCGGATTTTCTTTTGCTTGAATGACGGCACGGGCACCTTTCTTACAGTTCACGACTAGGCTATCTTTGTCGACAGTGATATACTCAAGATAGCAGTTTTCTAAGATAGCCTCTTTGACTTCGCTGTTTGGATTGCGATAGAAAGGAGGACAGCACTTCAAGAAGCGGCAGTTTTTAAAGATAGACCCTTTTTTAAACTTACACGAGGCGTAGAACGTGCAGTTTTCAAACTCGCAGTATTCCGGGAACTGTGTGCCTGGATTAAATGTTTTACCTTTGTGTACTTGTTGAAATGCCATAGGAGTAACCACAGATGGAGAGAGAAAAAACATATACGGAGGAGCTGGTATATGGGATGTATAAACACATCCACATTGCCGAGTTTGTCCGAGATTTAATTTTATACGGTGCAGCGCGCGTCGTCGAGGTTTGCGATAATCACAAGGTGAGTGCTAAAGAGTTCCAGGAGATTGTGGAGCTGCCCTCATTTAAAAAAGAGATGCGTGAGATTCGTGCGCTGGTGGAGGCGTCGCCTAATGCGCTGATTCAGTTAAAGGCGCGGATGGTGGCGGAGGAGGCGCTCGACAGTCTGCACGACATCGTTAAACGAGGCGACCGCGACAACGAGCGGATTAATGCTGCTAAACTGGTATTCCAGGTAGCAGGTGTAATGGACACCGGGCGTCAGAGTTCAGGTGAGGAGGGTGGCAAGCCACAGGCGAGCGGGTTGGTGTTAAATGTCAACTTGGGAGCAGGTGGCTCACTTATTCCACCACTGCCGACAGGGGAGCAGAGACCCCTGCGTCGGGTGTCAGCAATTTCACGAGCAGTAGAGGTAGAGAATGTCAAGTGATGAGCAGTTAGTACGCAGTGCAGTGAGAGGCACATCAGCTCCGTCAGAAGCGGACGAGGGACTGTATGCTGCAGAGATGGGGGAGAATTACGCACCGATTGATGCTTCTCAACCGCAGTGGGGGGAGAATGACATCGGGTTTAACTTTTATATGTACCCGACATTGCACAAGATGGCGCTGGACGAGGCGCGCGTGAAATTCTGTATTGGTCCTGCAGGGTGTCTGCCAGCGGAGACTGAGGTGCTCACCCGCGATGGCTGGGTCAGTATTGCAGAGCAGGTTGGCGAGATTATGGTGTACGACCCCAAGACCGGCGAGAGTCGGTTTGAGGAGGCGGAGCCTGTGATGTACGCGTGCCCTGAAGGATTTCATCGGTTTTATAATTCGCACACGCTGGACATGGTGGTCAGCGACGAGCACAAGGTGTGGTACAGAGCCGCGGGTAAGCCGGACAGCTGGGCGGTGACAACAGGGGCGCAGTTAGCCGAGGGGCATAAAAAGAACCATAAGCGCTGGGCAGCTGTGCCGACCGTATATAAATATATGGGGGGCAGTGATTATCCGCTCACAGATGACCAGCTACGGTTGATGGTGGCAGCACTGACACACGGTCGACGACCGCTGGGGCAGAAGGAGATGCGCGTGACGGTACTTCGTAAGGAGCGCCGTGACAGAATGCGGGAGTTGCTGGGACGCACGGGCGTGGAGTATTCTGAGGTGCGGGCACGGGATAACTTGAGTAAGTATATATTTGAGTTTATAGCCCCTGACCCGATGTTAGACATGAGCCCGCTATTTGGGGCGAGCGCTCGTCAGATGGCAGTGATTGCCAGCGAGAGTGAGCACTGGCAGACAACAACTAATGCCCGTGGGCGACATTATACAACAACAAGTAAGGTGAACGCCGACTTGGTGCAGCACGCCTATGTAAGTCAGGGTATATCTGCGCACATTCGCAGTATTACGCCGGCGCGCAAGTATGCCGGCAAGCGGTATATGGTGGTGGTTAAAAAGACGGATAAGTCGCAGTATGTGAATACAAGATTTGCACATTATAAAAAGGTGCAGAGTACGGACGGTAAGAAATACTGTTATACAACATCGACGGGGATGTTCGTCGTACGACATAATGACAGAATATATTGCACCGGTAACTCCGGTAAGACGTCCGGTATTATATGGATGCTATTGCTGCAGGCGATAATGCAGGAGCCGGCGCCCGACGGGGTGAGATATTCCCGTGCAGTGGTGGCGCGGAATACAAACTCTATGTTGCGCTCGACAACTATACCGTCATTTAAGACAATGGTTGGCAATTTAATGACATTCCGCACAGGGAGTTTCCCTATGATGGCACACGCACGGTTTGAGTTAAATGACGGCACACGCGTCCACTTTGACGTGGAGTTTTTGTCGTTTGACGATGAGAAATCGCAGAACAAGTTGTTGGGGTGTGAGCCGACATTCGGGTTTATCGATGAGCTGTCAGAGTTCCCGGAATCGCTTGTATTTGCTATTGACCGACGCCTGGGGCGGTACCCGTCAGGGCGGTTTGGTAAGGCATCATGGGTGGGCTTGTTAGGCGCGACAAACGGTCCGCTTAAAAACCACTGGTTGTACAGTTGGTACTTAGGGGACAAGGACAAGAAGTTCTCCGAGATGTCGGAGCAGATGAACCGCCCATATTTTAAACTGTTCAGACAACCACCAGCACTGCTTAGACAGCCGGACGGCACTTGGCACGCTAACCCGATGGCAGAGAATATTGAGAACTTGCCGGGCGGGTATAATTACTACTATGCCCAGTTGGGTGCAGAAGAGCAGAAAATTAAGGCTTATGTCGAAGGCGAGTTTGCAGACTTGGTGACCGGCAAGGTGGTATTCCCTGAGTTTAACGAGGCACGCCACGTCATCGAGAGTTTTACACCGCCGGGCGGTGCACCACTTTATTTGTCATTTGACTTTGGTCGTACGCCGGTGACGCTAGTTGGGACAATGACTGCAGGTGGTCGCCTCATTATTATAGATGAGGTAATGGGCGAGGATATGTCTATTGAGACATTAGTGGTAGAGCACGTGCGCCCGGTACTGCGCAGTCGGTATAACAGCAACTTGGTGGAGGGAGCGTGGGGTGACCCGGCGGGTCTTGTGCAGGCACAGTCGGTAGATGTGTCTCCGTATGACGTGCTACTTAGCCACGGTATTCCGGTGGAGAGTCCGGGGACAAATAAAATGCAGCCACGGATAGAGGCGGTAAAACAGCGCCTGACTAAGTTGGACGGCACAGGTCAGCCACTACTGCAGATTACAAAAAATTGCAAATTCTTAATCGAGGCTCTAAAATACAATTACATATATGAGAGCGTCAGAGGTAAGAATGACGTGGTTAGGGACACTCCGACTAAGTCTCACCAAGGGTGGACATCTGACTTAGCCGATGCACTACAGTATATGGTGCTGGGTGTGAACATGATGAGTCGATTCTCACGTAATAATCGTCCACGTAGTTCTCGTAGACATACAAGATATATTTAATAAGGAGTGTAAAATGCCTTGTCAAGGTAAAAAGCCACCACACGGTTGCCCTATTGGCGGTAACAGTGGTAAGACCCCATCACATAAATAAGGGGTAGCAGGTGGGCAAGAAGCACGACAAACTAGTTGAAGAGCTTGGGCAGTATGTCCGAGAGCGATTTGAGTTAGCGAAAAACACGAAGCGAGAACAGCACGACATATTACTTGACTGTTTGAGACAAGTTCGTGGGGAGTTGCTCGCCTGTGAGTCTTTAGACCCGGAAATTGATGTTAATTTTAATATCACTTCACCTATTGTGAAGGGTATTGTAGGGTTAATTAGAGATGTGTTTTCTAACTCTATAGAGACTCCGTTTGTAATTAAAGCTACACCGCAGGCAGATTTAGACGAGACACAGACTAAAAATGTACTACAAGCGGTGATGGCACAGCTCCAGCAGATGCCGATGATGACATCGGATATGTTAGAGCAGGCGGCGGCTGAGCAAGGGCAGATGTTGAAGAATGCAGCAATGCAGGAACAACAGAAGTTGGCGGCAGTTGCAGCCGATAAAATGAATACACTGATTCAGGACAGACTGCACGACGCAGATTGGCTACGACAATTTGGTGATTTTATTTATAATTTTGTTGTCTATCCGGCAGCAATTATGAAGACACCGGCAGTCGTGGTTAAACCGTGGAAGCGTTGGAACGGACAGCGTATGGTGGTGGAGCGCAAGCTCATTCGTGGTGTAGAAAATATTTCTCCATTTGACTTCTACCCAGCCCCTAACGCGCAGTCCGTACAAGACGCAGAGTACGTGATTGAAGTTCGTAGATGTTCTCGTTCTGAATTGGTGGGGTACTACTCTGCACCAGGCTTCGACGGGGCAGGCATTAAAGATGTTCTCTCGACATACCCGACCGGTTGGTTGGAGGAGCGCGAGGACGGTAAAGAGCACAACCCAGAAGTCGATACAGACAAATATTCGATTGGTCTAGAAGATGACGCGCAGGGATTTTACGACTGCGTTGGATTCTACGGTGCTATTCGAGGCGAGCTCTTGGAGGAGTTTGGTGTAGAAGTAGGCTCTCCTGACGCGACCTATGAGGCGGAGATTTGGACTGTTAATGACATTGTTATTAAGGCAGTATTAAATCCAGACCCAGCAGGACAGCGTCCATTCTATGTAGCGTCATTTGAGCCTATTCCAGGTGCATTTTGGGGCGAGTGCCCGGTGACCCGTTTACGAGATGTACAACGTGTTTGCACGGCTACTATTGTGGCTATGGTGAGAAACATGGGATTGGCGTCCGGGGTGCTTGGAGAAGTAGAGTCAGACCGTGTTATCGACGACGAAGATGTAAATGTCATCGTTCCTAATACACTGCGAGAAGTTAAATCTGTCATGGGAATGCAGGGCAGAGCATATAACTTCTATACAGTGCCAGATATTTCCCACCAGCTGTTGAATGTATTTGAACGCTTTATGCAATACGGGTATGAGACTATCGGTATTCCACGTGTGGCATTTGGGTCAACCGAGAATATTGGTACACTTGGAAGAACATCTGGTGGTGTTGCAATGGTGCTTAACCAGGCAAGTAAGTCTGTTAAGTTTGCATTGCGTGTGTTAGAAGAGAATATCATCGAGCCGGTAGTACAGTCATATATTGACTACGAGTTAATGTATTCGATGGACGAGACTATTAAAGGCGATATTCGCGTACACGCGCGAGGTGTAAGTGGAATTGTAGAGAAAGAATCGCAAGAGTCTAAACTACAGTGGGCGCTTCAATCGTTGAGCGCTTATACGACGGTGGTAGACCAAACAACAGGACAACCGATTGTTCCACCAGCAGCAATCCAAAGACTGTTGTATCAGATTTTCAAGATAAGTGGTATTAGCACTGAGGGTATATTCCCAGATTTTGACCTGCAGTCTGCTGTGACACAAGACATCCAAAGTTTGAACCCGTTATATCAAGGTGGTACTATTGACGGTCGGAATGCTAGTGCAGGACAAGCTATAGCAGCCCAGAACAGTTTAACACCTAATTCAACAATGGGAGGTATGTAGTGAGTTGTTATCAGCTTCACTTCGACGTTGCTATTGTGGATTCACAGTCGGTGGAAACTGAGCCGCAATCTATTACCCTACTGAAGACCTCTGTAGTGCATATTATTCATGAAGACCCATGTGGTGCGCCTATCGATGTGTGTGTTCAGAGAGTTGTGAAGTGTCAGCACGGCTGTGCAATTAACACCTTTTTGCATGATTTTCCGATTGATGCTTGCGACCCGATTCTTCCACCAGGGGAATATATGATTAGCACTGGCGAGAAGATGACAATGACACCTTCAGGTGTTGTAGGTGTTGATGTTATTTTTGAGGAAGTTTCAGCTGAATATGTGCAAGCCATCATCGCTAATAAAGTAGGAGGATGTTAAGAATGGCGAAGACAAAAGTGTCTCAACAAGAGGCGGGGGCGATTAGACGTTTTCGTTCATCTGCAGATGCCGCCCACATTAAGAACGTATTGCTCCGTGAACTGCACTTGTCTAGAGATGTATACGAAGATAATGTTGCAGACGAAGCAAATAGAGTAACTGTAAATGCAGTTAAACTTGTGCTACGAGTATTGTTTGATGATGAACTGGAGCGTAATGATGAGTAAGAAAGAATCCGCTATTTCCTACTTAGAACTAGGGCAGAAATTAGTTGCCACTATGCTAAGAGGTACAACAGAGTCATCATTCACATTAATGCGTGGAGTACCAGCAAATGATGACAAACGCATTGAAGAGTATCTATGGACAGAAGTAATTAAGGATGGTAAACCTGTACAGCTTACATTAGCTAAAGATAACCCATTAGAGATTACACTGCCAGGGGTATATAAATTCAGAAACGATGGTTTTGATGATGAGCAAGCGCTTATTGATATGACCGTCTATAAACGAGCAGAGTAGAGGTGAACATGGCTAGTCAAGTAAAAATTGATGAAATTGTTCGCTTTATGAAAGCCAACCCGATGTTCAAGCAACTTCAAGCATATATTGCGGAGGAGCTAGAACGAAATCGAGACTTATACGAGAACAGTGAAGCCAGTGAGTTTCTACGTGGTCGAGTATCAGTTCTCAAACAACTAAAACATGATCTGGAGAAATAGAGCATGGCAGACTTCGACCAATTACAAAACGAATTTGACCAGTTTTTAGAGCAGACTGTGAATCCCCAAACACAACCTGCTCAACCGAATGTACCACCACAGGAGCAACCTCCTATGGCTGGCACAGAAGACCCAGACGATGATATTAATCAGTATTTAGGTGGAGATGATGAAATACCACCTGCTGAATCATCAACTGGGGCACAACCGGGTACCCAGCCGAATAGCAACCAGCCTCCAGCTCAACCGACTGAGGCAGAGCGTATTTTAGCATTAGAGCGAGAGTTAGCAGCTTCTCGTGCTAAGGCTGAGATTTACGAAAATGCTATTAAGGCAGGGTATTCGCAACCTGCATCGCAGCCGAACCAGGAGCCCCCTGCTCCGACTACATTGTACACGGACGAGGAACTCACGGTTGACGATAGATATGAAGCCGACTATGGGGACGTAAACCCATATATTCAGAGTATTGCTCGCAAGGTAGCAAATGATTTGTATAAACGAACTGTGGTACCTCTTAAAGAGGAGTTAGGACGTGTAACAAGTCAGTTGAACGAACAACGTGGTGTGAATGAGCAGAATCAGAGATTCTCGTTCGAGACACAGTTGCGCAGAGCAGTCCCTGACTTAGATGAGATTGCGTTCTCTAATGAATGGCAAAGTTATCTAAAACAACCAGCTCCATATACCGGCGGTACTGCTACTATTGCACACGTAGTACAAAGCGGTATACAATCCGGCAATATGAAGCAAGTGGTGGAAGTGATTGAAGACTTTAAGAGCAAACGTTCGCAAAGTCAGCCACAATCTCAGCAGATGGCACCGGGTAGAGCACAAACAACCCAGCCACCTACTGCACCACGCGGAGCAAAAGTGCTCAGAATGTCGGACTTCGAGCGAGCTACCGCTAACTTCCAGGCTGGTAAACTTTCTTGGGATAAGTACCAACGCATCTCAGAAGAGTTTAACAACGCTATGTTAGAGGGTAGAGTTAATACAAACCGATAACGTAGGAGTTATTAAATGCAAAACATTCCGGGTGGCGTTTTACCGTCAGCAAGTGGTTACCAAGTGTATAATGCACTTAACACCCCGATTTACGCGAAAACGTTCTTAGCTCGCTTCTACGCTGATTCTATTGCGGGGGCGATTACATCACAGGATGTTATCCCGTCTGAGTTGAAACAGTGTGGCGACCAAGTTACGTTCCGTGTAGCCCCAGTAGGTGAAATTTTTGACTATGTGAACAACCAAGATTTGGAAGTTTCTAGTCTTAACACTGAATTGAAAACCATGGTAGTTAAGCGTGGTAAATACTGGAACTTGAAACTTTCTTATGTAGATGAGAAACGTACTTGTAACATCAAAGAGTATGTTAACGAGTTCATGGACAACAGTACATTGTTACTACGCCAACACATTGACCGTGAAATCTTGACCGAAGTGCCATTACTTGCAGACCCATATAACAAGGGTATCAAAGCAGGTATTAAATCAGGCGCATACAACTTAGGTCAATTAGGTCAGCCGGTAGCATTGAACAAAGACACTATCTTGACTAAGTTATCTCACTTATCAACAGTGTTAGATGAACAGAATGTACCAGAAAAAGGTCGTTATGTGGTGCTTCCGACAATGGCAAAAACCTTGTTCTACACAAACCCATTGTTGAACAACGCCAATGCAGCTGGTACAGGTAAAGCAATCTTATTGAGCCAACAATTCTTAGATATTGCTGGATTCAAGGTTTACTTCACCAACAATATGCCAATGTATTTTGACCCACGAGTTGGTAAACAAACATTCTTGATTTTAGCGGGCTTTAAAGACGCTGTAGGGTTTATCACCCAGTTAACCAATCAAGAAGTGATTGATAAAGACCCTCGTTCCTTCGATAAATACTGGCGTGGTTTGACAATCTATGACTTTGACGTGTTGACACCTGAGAAATTAGCTGTGTTGTACGCGACTATCGAAATCGAGTAAGGAGTAGACAATGGCTAAGTACAATATTTATCTCGGTGGTAACAAACGCAATGTAGCGGCACATGGTGATGCGATGTGGGATGCTGGGCTAGACCCAGCTGACCAGCACGTAGAATATGCTGCCCACATGAAGACCCGCCACAAGACTATGCAGTTCTATTATGACGATGGTCATGAACATATGCGTATGTGGTATCGTCAGAAAGGTCTTGGCGTGTTACCGGTGGGTGATGAGTTAGGTGTTATTCTGTTAGCTGCAGGTTCATTCGTGAACAACATTGTTTTCCATAACAAGAAAGCGCTACCAGAAGGCAAATTAACCGTTATCTTGAACGGGGTAGCAGGTGATGCACCGACTAACTTGGCAGCATTAGCAGCTAAAGTTCAGACAGCAAAAGACACATTAGCAGCTGCGCAAGCACAAGCTAATACAGACCCTACTAACACTGCATTCAAATCTGCAGTGACTACTGCTAAGAAAGCTTTGGCAGATGCAGAAAAAGCATTAGCTGACGCAAATAGCAAAGAAGTAGAGACTTTCGATGTGGATTTAACACAAGAAGGTTACACTGTATTGCGTTCAACTGAGTTCTTACAATCTAACGGTGATATTACTGTTAAGATTAAGGAAGGCTCGTTGTCAGGTGCTTGTTTCACAGTGTCTGCTTCGGTAGAAAATCATAACGACCAACACGGTTGTTCATGCTACCAAGCTCCTTGTGAGACAGTGTACCCAGACCCAATGTGTACACGTTTGCCGGCGTAAGCCTGTGAAGAGGGCAGGGCTAGACCCTGCCTTTTTATTAACTAAAAGAGACAACTAATATGCAATTAAATAGAAGACCAATCGCTTTCGTAGACGAATCTGGATATGTGGTTCCAAACCCAACATTCAGTTCAGAATCCATTAAACACCTAAAAGGTCGTTTTATCTACGACGCAGAAGAATTTGACAGAGCTGTCGATGAGATGAATCGCAAGCAAGAAGAGCGACGTCGATTAGCAGATAAACATTATGGGGCAGACGCTGTTCGCATACCAGCCTCATATGAAGATGTAAACAATGTAATTACAGAGATGGATGGTACAAGAGAAACCGTACCGTCTTTCACAGCAGCACCAAACCGCACGAAGAAGACTGCAGGTAAATCACATCGAGTGGTAGCACCTAATGAGGCAGAATTGCCAGCTTCATTACACGAAGCACCACGTGGTATGAACCTTACAGAGGAAGAGCTACAAGAGACCAAAGGTATTGATGTAGACGGTGCATTGAACGCCATGTTTGGGAATAAAAAATGACAATAACAGCAAGAACTCTTATTGAGGATGTCGCTAGATATTTATCCGATTTTGACGAGGATGAGTCCTATGTGCATTGGTCACAAGAGGACTTGCTGTCTTATTTCAAGTTAGCCGTAGGAATCGTGTCAATTACAAAAAGAGACAAGTTCACACGGAGAACGGAAATAAACTTAGTTGAGGGGGCATTACAAGATGTCCCATCTAACTGTGAATCGGATATAAAGGTGCTCGGCATTGCAGACGAGAACGGGGTTGTTACTAAGATAGCTAGACAAGCTAAGTTATCAAAATTCCCATCTCTCGGTCGCCCTGTTTGTAAGGGCAAGGTTAAAGCCGGAACACCATATAAACTTAATAGTTATGAATACAGCGAGGAGAATCCTCGTCAGATTATTGTAGACCCGCCAGTCCCGCCTGGGGTTGAAGCTACGTTAGTTATTACGTGCTACATTCCACCAGATATAACCAGCATTGACAGTGCAATCGATTTGGGGGCAGATGTAGAAGCAGCAGTATTTGAATTGATGCTTTACTATGCGTGGGGGGTAGATATTGAAGATAACGCAAACCGCGAACGTAGCGACAGTCATTGGAACAAAGCTGTTCAGTTGTTACAGTTATCAAGCGGAGCACAAGCACTCGCACGGCAGGTTAGATAATGAAGACAATCGAAGATTTTGAACCGTTTGTACTTGCATATGCACCATATATTCCACAAGAAATTGTACAGCACGCCATACGCGAAACTATTGTGGAATTTATGCGAGAGTCTAAGTGTGCGAAAGATACAATGAATATAGAGACACAAGAGAAGGTGTCTGACTATATGATGGAAGTGCCAGACTGTAGACGAATCGTCAAAGTCACAGCTGTCCAGGAAAGCCCGTTACACTGCAGTGGCAGAGAGAACTGGAGAGTGTTATATAACGGTGAGGATAGAGATTACACAGTCGAATTACGGCTAGGTGAGCACCCTATAATCGTATTAAATAACGCCCCTCGTAAACCAACAAAACTAAGAGTGGAATACGTGTGGGCAATAGGAAGAGACGATTGTGACGTCCCTGATTTTATCTATGATGATTATATGCAAGCGGTAGTAAACGGAACACTTGTTCGGTTGGCTATGTTGCCGGAGCAAGAGCAACTTGCCAGACAAATCACGGTATATCAGGCAAACTGGTTTAACGCACTGCAACAAGCTAAAATTGATAAAACAGGTGGAAGAGCTCGTAAGATGGTAGGCGCTCCTATTCTAGGCTCACGAAGAAGAGGTTATTTATGGCGATAGTATTTGGCGATGCACCAGAATCAAGATGTTGCAGAAACAAATGTCTTCCTACAGCTCCAGAGTATGAGGAAGTATGTTGTGACCCATGCGACCCGTGTGAGGAGAAGAAATGTCCTCCGACTACCTGTGCGTCTAATACAATAAAGATTCAACCTGCAGAAGTTGAACGTTGTTTTTCCCTCCGCCAGATGGGGTGTAACGGTAGACCTATTCCGGCAATTAGAACGTGTCTTAGAATGGATATTAGACGCAAAGGATTTTGCCGAGTTTTGCTTAAAATCACTCCTTATAAAGTAAACCAAGACAATGGAGTATGCTTTGTATGGGGGGACGGATTTAAGACGCTTCCGAGAGGTTATTACGAGGGAGATATATATGTAAATGACGAGTGTTGCACGCACGTGTTGTTATATATCCCTGGATGTCAGACCATTGTAGCTGGTAGCGAACCGGTGTACGAAGAAGGGTGTGGTGGCATAGAATATAATACAGGCTGTTGCTCAGTTCCTCAGTATGATGAGGAAATAGAACAACCAGTCGGTGAATGTAACATGGGGTGCGACAGATGTTAAATACAAGCGTATGGGGTAGATGTACAAAATTAGTTAAAGCTATATCTTCCACAGATACACAGATTACACTGCCAGTCGGAGACGGCACTAAGTTTAAGATTAATAGTGACGAGCACTTCTATTTAACCTTGCGGAATGGTGGGGTTATGGAGGTCGTTAAAGTTGTAGCAAGAGCAGGAGATGTACTTACTGTTGAGCGTGCGCAAGACAACACCACTGCTCAGACATTCGGTAGAGATAGTTGTGCGTGCGTGGAATGGAATCCACAACAACTTTGCGAATTTGTTAAATCTTGTGCTGGCGGATGTACAAACATAACACCGCAGACATTTGTAGTAACGTGCGGAACATCTGTAACTGTGAACGAATGTGGCAATATCACAGCAATTAACGGGAGTGAGAAATGCTAGAGTATTTGGACGGGTTTAAAACAAAATTAGTTGGCAACCTACAAACGACTTCCGACATTATCGCACTACCAATGGCGTGGGCAAAAAAGCTAGATGAGCTGGTAGAAGGTAATCATGTCTATTTGACTATTAAGTACCTAGACAGATATGAAGTAGTTAAATATATGAAGGACAGCAAGATTAAGAATGGTATGGTGCCGGTTGAGCGCGATGTTCTAGGTAAAGGGCGGAAGAATTTCCCATGTGGCAGTTGTGTGGTAATCGACTGGAACTCCGTGCAACTAAGAGAGTTCATTTGCGCTACTAAGTGTCAGGAGTAACAATGACTAACTGTGTATTAGGACTAGTCCCGCTCTCATGTGACAGAACAGGTGTAGGGTTTACAGCAAAACCATTAGATAGCGAGAGCAATCGATTACACCTTGTTAAAGGGCATACAAAGCATTTCCCCAATCTAGAAGGCGGGCAGTATTTTTATGTTCGCATAAAGGGTTGTGAAGGTTGCTGTGAGGTGGCTAAGGTTACCGGAATAGAGGAAGATGTACTTATTCTTGACCGCACTATGGGTAGCAAGTGCACCTGTATCACATCAAACACAATGGTGTCATATGTCTGGGACGACATAAGAGTTGTTACAGATATTGCCAAATCAATCGGCATTAATGTAGAGTCTCCACTTAGATATGATGCTTGTACGAGAACACTATCTGTAGATTGCAAAGCATTATTCGCTGCAGACTGCGGTGGTTGTGGATGCGGGGAAGGAGCACAACCTACACTTCTTACAGGTGAGCAACCTGCAGGTGGACTTCGAGGCGAGCCAGGTGATAAAGGCGACCAAGGTGTTGGTGTATCTTCATTTACCATATCACCTAGCGGTCAGCTGATGTATACGCTGACAGACGGGACAACACGTTCTGCAGGTGTATTGCCAGTAGCTAAAGGTGTTAGAGGAGAACCAGGACCGCCAGGTGCGCAAGGAGCACCAGGTGCGAAAGGTGACAAAGGCGAAACCATCACCGCCATTACCGCAGAGCCAGGGGTCTTCAAAGTCGTGATGTCCGACAATCAGGTTATCACGGTTGACGCTACAGCCATGAAAGGTGAAAAAGGTGATAAAGGCGACCAAGGGGATAAGGGAGACACAGGACCTGCTGGATATTCATTTCAGTATGTAGAAACAGCAACAGATGCCTATGTATTCGGGTACCCTGGAGTTACATTCAATATTCAGTCACCAGCAATGCCTGGTGTTACACTAGGACCTTACACAACAGGTGATGATGGAGTAGTTATGATTCCTAAACCACCGGTGTCTGGCAGTGGATTGCTAACAATTAAAGTAAACAATGCTATTGTAGGTATAGGGAGAATCGGCTAATGCGAATTGCTCAATTTTTTGGGTTAGTTCCGAAAGTCGCAGATAAATCATTACCAGAAGGCAAAGCCGTAATTGCAAAAAACCTAGACATTTATGGTAACCATTTGAGACCAATCCGGTTACCTGAAAGCACAGGAATGCGATTACTGACACCATGTGGTGAGATTTTTACAGGAGAGCCAGTATCTATTCACAGAGCTGGCTCTTTGTATATTGCGTGGGACAAACTAGTATTTACAAGCCCAGACTGGACTAGAAAGTTAGGGGAAACTACATTTCTATTTGTGGAGAATGGTAAATTATACCGACAATCAGCGGATAGAATTTTAGCTAAACAATGCCCAATACTAGTAGGCATTAAACGCCCAGAGAAAGCAGAAGTTACAGCGGAGCGAGTACCAAAAGCTGGGTGCCCTAAAACAGAGATAGCCTTATTGTGTGTGCCGGACAGCAACAAGTGTGAAAGTGTAGATAAACCACCTGTTCCTGTGGCTTATTTATTTACATACGTAAACGCTTGTAATGAAGAATCGGCACAATCAAAACCATCAGAAGTGGTGGATATAGAGTGGGGTGATGCAGTAAAAATTACTGTAAAAGACACTCCCCCAGCTAATGCAGTTAAGCGCAGATGGTATCGTGCAGTTACAGATAATGATGGAGTAGCTAGATGGCTCATGGTCGGTGAGACTAGCATAGAGAAGACAGAGTTCTATGATACAAACTGCCCATGTGATTTCTCATGCGAGTTATCAACCGACACACACGATGCCCCACCTGACTGTTTAGAAGGGGTAGCTGCAATAGGTAATAATTTGACTGTAGTGTGGAGCAATAAACATTTCTGGATTTCAGAGCATAACTTCCCGCACGCTTACAACCTCAACAATGAATATCAACTACGGTTTCATATTCGAGGTATGTATGAAGTCACTCCTAAATTAGAAGGGCAAGTGCATTACACGCTAATTGTGATAACTGAAGGATTACATTATTTGCTTTCTGCTGAAGAACCAAATCTGGTAAGTATTGCCGAGGTAGAACAGCGGTACAAGTGCATTAATTACAACAATGTGTGTAAAGTTGACAGCGAAGTTATCTATTCGGCGAGACAGGGTCTAGTGACGCTAACTGCACAAGGCGAGCAACTTATTACCGGAGAGCTGTTTACGGAGTATGAGTGGGCGAAATATGAACCAGCGACGGTTAAGCTCACATACCACGACGACAGAATATACGGGTTCACCAGCGAAGGTGGGTTTATCATGCAAATTGGGTCAGATAAACGCCGAGATAGCGACCTCGTGACGCATGATGTTGTGGTGCAACGTGGCTACACAGATGAAGTCAGCCCTATGATTGTTGTTAAGGACGGCAATATTTATGAGTGGGGAGCAGGACAACCGGCAATCTACGACTGGAAATCTCAGACCGAGATGATGGCAGGGTTATGGAGACCTACAGCTTGTAAAGTGGTATCTCCAGACTTTGATAACATCATGCCGAGAGGATTCAAAGAGGCACGAATGAAATATCAAGAATGGGTGCGTCAGAATCCATACGCTGACACCACGACATTCTTCTGCCATCATCCGGAATATCAACAACATTATTCACAGTTAATTGGAAACCGCCCCTCTGTAACTGTTATTATTTATGCAGATGGTCGGGAGTATTACAGGAAGGTTGTCTCATCAAACAAGCCGTTCTTACTCCCACGTAAACATAAAGCAATAGACTGGGCAGTTCGTGTAATTGGGTCTATAAGAGTGGATGAAATACACCTACAAGGTTCTAGAGAGAGCTTGTTAGGAGGGAAATAATGGTAGATTCAACAATCGGAAATAAAGACAAGGTTGAAAACAAAAACGGGTCACAATCACAAGGCACGTGCGCAAGTTCTTGTGGTGTGAACCAAGCCTATGTTGAGAAAGGGGAAGCAACTGGCACGGGGTCAACCCAGGTCAATGCTAACCATATTATCCAATATCCTAGACAGCCAAAAATGGACGATGGCAAATGGATTGCTATTGGCTCTCTGTTAGGGGCATTGCTAGGTAAGTTTGCGGACAATGGCACTCTCCGTAAAGCAAAAGATGCCGAGGATAAATGGAAAGTTATCAACGAGCAACTTGCGGACAAAGGTAGAGAACTTTGGGGCAAAATGCCGAAGGAAGAATCGGAGGCAGATAAAGCGGATAATGACCTAGAAAATCAGTATGACTGGAATATTGCCAGACGAGATGAGGAACTAGGTCGCGCACACGCGTTAGACAACTGCAATGATTCTATTCATGATAAAATCTGTGCATATGCGCAGTGTGGGTATATTCCGGATTATGACGGCATTTCCGCTAGAATCAAAGCAGATGTGGCAGCGCAAACCAAGAAACAACGCGAGCAACTTTGCAAGAATCTCAACCGGTATTCTGCACGGCAGTGTTGTGGGATAGAGACCGCGCTCTCTACAGCAGCTATTTCTACCACAGTAGGTGCATTATATAAGGCACGTGAAGATGAGCGAGCTAGAGCATTCCAAATCAACGAAGGGTTATTATTCAAGGCTGGAGAGCTTATGGAGAATCACCGCAATGGTCGTTTAAACTCTGCCACAGCTATGGATAAAACAGGGATTAACATCCAGCAAACTCGGTATGCGCAACATAATGACAACTACCACAAGTTGGCAACATTAGGTGCAGATTTCTTGACATCCGCAGGTAAAAACTATGCGTGGTTGGCAGAGAGCTACCGTAAGACTGCGGATAAGATGTCAGGAGATTTAGCGAATCTTGGGGCATTGATTGCAGTAGTGTTGGCAATGTGGCACAAAAACAAATCAGGGGAGAACGAGTGTGGCTGATAAGGAAAGTACAGATAAATGCAATCCTTATAACACGTGTAAATCTTTGAGAGAGACTGGGCAGAATGAGACAAAATCTGTCCAGTTTGATAATATTACACAACCTAAATGTTGTGAGGATAAGAAATGAGATCACTTGAAACCTTAATGGGATTAAATCAACAAGGGGTACCTGGAAATATGGCGTATATGGACGACCCAATGCTACAAATGGCAGTTGATGGGGATAACGGTGCAATGATGGAGCAGCTTGGTGTTCCACAGGAAGACCCTTATGCAATGCTTGGAATGGAAGCACCTGCAGGTGTAGATATTGGCAGACAGCTTACCGCACAGGTATTAGGGCAACAACCCCCACAAGTTACGCCAGAACAGGTAAATGCTATAGCGCAAGCAATAGGAGTAGTTCCACAGCGGGACGGACCACTTGCAGACCCTATGCTTGATACTTTATACACCCGTCCAACCGACCTTATGTCTATTCTAGGAGGTAGATAATGCCATCATATGCAATGACCGGTAATGGTCTCTTCGGAGGCTCTAACAATTTCCTAGGCATTTTAGGTGGTATTGGTAGCGCCTGGGGCGATGGAATGATTTCTGGCATGAACATGGGCAAGGCACTGATGGACTACCAGAAGTCTGTTTATACCAACCCATCTGCTACAAGAGCTGCTATTGCTCAAAATATCGCTAATCAAGGCACATATGAGGGCACGCATTATCGTAATTCTATTATGAACCCTATGCTATCCAGATTAGCGGGTGGGGAAGAATTATCTGACTGGCAGAAAAGCCTTCTAAACCAAGGGTATGTAAATGTGGGGCAAGGCGTGAACAGCAACACATCCGTGCAGAATGTACAAGGTACACCTGTTGTAACGCAGACTGCTACACTACCTGCCACGACTCCGGCGAAGCCGACAGCTCCAAGCGCACCAACCACGGCACCAAATGTACTAGGAATGTTGGCTACAGGTGTGAATACTCCGTACGACCCATGGAGAGGGTTCAGAACTGCCCCAGGGATGACTGCTTATGGCAACAACATGACGGGTATTCCATATCGTCCAGCAGGAGCATAAAATGGGCAACAGAAATGACGCAATCATGCAGGCGTTAGCTAATGCGATGGCTAATGCGAATATTCCTACCACAGATGAACAGTGGTTAGCAATGCAACAAGCGGAGTATGACAAAGCTAAGAAAGCAGCTGCAGAGGAACAGGCTAAGATAGACGAGTACAATAAATATGACCGTCCGTGGTTTGGCATATCACGACTTGGTTCTGCAGATCATACTGAGTTAGACAGAAATAATCACATTCTCCATGAAATAGAGAACCTAGTGCGTTCTGATGCAGTGCAGAAAAACCAGGAAGCACAGCAGGCTAATAAAAACGTATTCGATGCAATTATTAATAGTATCGTGCAAGACAACCTGAGCAGGGTCAATGCCAGATTGCCAGCAAACACACCTGCTTTGCGAGAGGAATCTGTGAGAGATAGCTTGTTTCCGTCGTATAACCCAACCAGAAGTAATTATACTGATGCAGATTATTTACAGATGCTAGCAGACGCAAAAGCACCGCAAGAATACATCGATGCGTTTAAAGATAAGTACACTCCGATGATTGACGGTGTAGGTAGAGTAATGCAGTTACAAGGACAAACTCCGACTACCACAGATGCCTTGGTAGGCAACATGGAACAACCACCAGCGCAACTAGCCCCTGCAGAGACCACTGTACCTGAAACACCCGTGCAACCTCCTGTACAGTCAATGGTACAAGTTACCCCTGCTCCCGTGCACACACTAGGAGAGAGTGTAGGCAATACTGCACTTCATACCCTTCCTGGTGTTTACATGAAAGCATTGTCTGATGCAGAGAAAGAAGCACAAGACGTAGTTACACGTTATGAAAAATACGCAGCAGCGCAAGCTTGGTTAACGGATAGTTCGTTAGTAATTCCAACTATGACAAGCTCAGGAGCAGCTACAGTAGTTTCAAAAGTGGTACCATTCTCTGGACCTTCATCACAAACAGGTAATAAAGGTTCAACTTATTTCAAATATGTTGAAGTTCAGGACGAACCGGTTACTAAAAAACAATATGATCAAGCACGTGAAAAATGGTTGAAAGAAAAAGCTGATTCAAATAAAAAAGCTCAGCAAGAACTAGAAAAACACGTTAAATAATCACCTTCATCAGAACTTTCTCTAATAGGGGAGAAAG
>ERZ772956.112-NODE-112-length-67094-cov-8.925387_pt1 | contig 67094 bp, 93 predicted proteins | sample MGYA00580683_ERZ772956 | MGnify/ENA primary metagenome ERZ772956 (study PRJEB29015, sample SAMEA2738077) | human oral metagenome | biome: human oral; feature: human-associated habitat; material: saliva | place: China | collected 2212 ... | reverse complement strand
TAAAACATGCTAAATGAGGCTCGTGTCTCACAATAAATAGACATAGCATTGCTCTATGTATGTTCATCATATTTAAACCTTTCTAATATAGAATGCTGGTGTTTCGCTATAATTCCATCTGTACATTTCAATTAATTTCATTTCTCTCATACAATCTGTATAGTTATACTGTGCATGAGCTTTGTCAAACATATTTCTCCAAGGAGAAAGTTTATACACAATATTGTCAATCTTTTTCAACATAGCATAATACCTCCATTTCATAAAACAGTATATTATTATTATATTTTTCTACCAAAGCAGATACTAAACTCAACCCAATCTTTGCACCTACTACAGATGGGTGAAATGTATTCAGGCGGCGAGCGACTCTGAATGTATTTCCTAGTGTTAGTTCTGTATAAATACCCCTATTAAGCATAGATTGTCACCTCATTGTCATCTTCATGACCACGTATAGCATATGAATGTCTACGCATGTCGCCATCAAAATTATACATATCCTTAAAGATACTTGTGGGGCTTAACCCAATATTACATACTGGAACTCTATTGAATTTATTTTGATATCGTTCAATATCTGGGATATACAATAATACCCATGTTTGTAAAATTTTATTTTGTATCATTTTCCCATCCTCTTTATTTTGGTTGTTGCATTGGCTTCATATGTGGCATATGCATCACAGATAGCATGATATACATAACAATTATTTCGAAGACCAACACCATGCAAAGGGGAAAAATCCAACTTACTTCTAATTTTATCATAATGAGTATAATATCTTTCCACAACATCTCCATTCCTTATCATCTTCTTCTCCTTATTCCATAATATGCAGAGTACGACATTTCTCCACCATATTTAAGTCTATATGCTACAGATAAATTACGTGTAAATAATGCATAAGGTGTGGCGGTAAAATGATTATTACTTTGGATAATTCGTGGTATATATGTCGTTTTATCGAACACCATTATTTCATTAATATTTTTAATCATAAATTACTACCTCATTTACGCCTAAAAGCATATTAGTTGGATAAGCATTATATTTACTGGCGTATACATAATAAATACTTGTGTTTATTTTATGTACTGGATATGCTCCATATTCTTTATATACTGATTTTCGTGATGTATTATATAATAATGTACGCACCTTACAAGACTCTCCGAATGAATTAATCATAGTATTCTCCTTGTATATTCAGTCTTATTTGTGGGGAGCCGAAGCTCCCCTTAGAATTACTCAGCAGAATTTACAGCTTCTGTTTCGGCAACATTAGTTGCTTCATTATTAACTGGTGCATCTTCTACTGGTGTAGTTTCTACAGTTGGTTGGACCATCACAACAGGAGTTGGATTAGTCATTTTGTAGTGCTCGTAAAATTCAGTACCCATTTCACGGTCAATTCGTTTTAATTCTTGAATTAACAGGTAGGATGTTTCAGCACCACGTTCAACATACTTTTTAGTACGTGCTTGGATAGCTAAAGAAACAATTTGTTGAAGTTCACGAATGCGAACCGCACCAGATTTGGACAAGAACAAATATTTTTTAGCAGTTGCTTCGTCAAATGTAATTTTTGGCAATGCAATCGCTTTAAATTCATCTTTATGTGCTTGAGTATCCATGAACAATGTTACTGCACGGGAAAGACCAAGTGGAGTAGCTGGGAATACTTGTGTTGTTTTCAAAGATTGAGCAATAAAACGAAGTTGTTCTTTATCAGATAAAGCGGAAACGTAATTAGTAATAATTAAATTCATTTGAGCTACTGTTGTCATAGTTATACCTCTTTCATTGTATGAGTAATAATAGTTTGTTTGATTTTTTGAGTACGTAATCGGTACTCATCTATACTATCTTTAGCATAGAGATAAATAATTTCGCATGGTTGAGTTTGACCAATGCGGTGTATACGGTCCTCTGCTTGAGCCATAAGAGATGGTGACCACGGATATTCAATAAATATCGCTTTATGTGCATTAGTAAGTGTAATACCTACAGCACTGGCTTGCAGAGAACACAGTATAAGGTTGTAATTAGCATTCGAGTTAGAGTGACTTTGAAAATTATCAATATTTTTTTGTCTTTCTGTTTTAGTTTGACCACCGATAATGATTTTTGCATCAGGAAATTCCTTTTTCAACTTATCAATTATATTACGATGGTGTGCAAACACCACAAGGGACTCACCTCTTTCTAACACTTTACGAATATATTCAATACAATAAGGAAGTTTTTGCTTTAATGCTTCTCTATCGTATTTTTCAATCTCCTCAAACGAAGTTGGTTCTGGTTGAGATATAGTACAACATGGAACCATGTGGACAGTTTTTGGAGGTAATTGTTTCTGGACTTCTTTCTTAATACGGCGTATCCAAATTTTCTTCATCGCTTCATTGAGCTTTGATAGATTGGAATGACCATCATAAGATGAACCCCAAGGTGATGCATAGTTACCACAATACTCTTGTAGAAACTTCTGCTTGCCACCTAGTTTATATGTAAGTCCTGCAATCTCTAATTGACACAATAACTCTTTAGGTCTGTTTAATACTGGTGTACCAGTTATCATAATACGATAACGAACACCCTCTACAAGTTTAAGAGCCGCTTGTGTTCTCTGGGAAGTGGGAGTTTTTAATACATGGCATTCATCAAATATCACTTGTTGAATATTTAATTGTTTGAGTTTGGAAAGGTGGTGATTAAGCATTTCATAATTAATAATTATTACTTTGCTACTCAAATCATCGGTATTCACAGAAATATTTGCCCATGTTTTTAACTCTCTTTTCCAGTTTTCTTTAAGAGGTGCAGGACATACAACCACAGTTGGAAACTTATTCCTTTCTTTGATGACAGTACATACTTGGGCTGTTTTGCCTAGTCCCATATCATCACAGAGGAAGATGGATGATTGACTAAGCATCTTGTTTACCCCCTGTCTTTGATATGGGTATAACTTCATTAGGCAGATACCCTTACAGTACCTGTTTCATCATCATAAACACCCTTGATGGTGCCATAAGCAGCGTATGTAACCCCTTGTACAACACCCTCAAGTTCATTAAAATTGGTAACATACAATACAATGTCTTTCGATACTGTATTTTCTGTCATATCCCAAACAGAACCACCACAATCTTCGACGAATTGCATCATCATTTCGATTTTCTCTTGGTTCATTGGAACATTACCAGCCGAACAACGTATCATTGTATACGTAGTTTCGACTTTCTTTTCTTTCTTTGGGATAGAATAACCTGCACCAAAACCAACATAACGAAGATTGTACTCAGAGAAATTAGTTGGATACAAATACTTTGTTACAGTAAAGTAAATTTTATCTGTATCGTAGTACCAAGAAGATACAATACCACCATATGTTTTGATTTTGGCAGATAATTTATCAACATCGGCATCTGCATCTACAGAATATGTATAGGAGTTGTTATAACTACCATATCCATAATTGCCACAAGAACCATAATCATAGTATTTCTTGCGTTCTTCGTAGGATGTATTAGAGTATTGAACACCTGTTTCTTTGGATGTATTCCAAGCACCAAGAATAATGGCACCCTTTTTACCAAGGATAGCATACTTATTGTTACCCATGGCTTTTTTCAAAAGATATTGAGTGCTTTCTTCGTATAACTTAGAACGTAAAGGATATAAAATTTCAGCACCAAAGTGCATTGTATCACTATAAGGTGCATTTAATGCTGCGGTAGGAGTGAAGTCAGCCATTACACCATTATGGGAGAAACCAATATCAGAGTATACATCTGTTTGACGCATATCATCAAGATTATCTGTTAGGATAAAAGGATGACAACATTCTGGTGATACCTTACCAGACGTTGCGATACGGAAATGAAACACACGGTCTTTATCCGTAGGTAGGTCCTTAACGGCAGACCAAAAACTTTCAAAGTCCATAAACCCTTTGCGGATATGTACCTTTTTCTTCTGTGGGTCATAAATCATAAACCCTGCCCCATCTGGGTTATTTATAAAGCAGTTGCGAAACTCCTTTTCAGAAATTTCAACACCTTTACTTGCATAAGCGATAACACACATATTTTATTTCTCCTTTACTTTACCAATATTTTTACTGTCTAATAGCTGAATTAATTCTGTATATCCACGCTTTTCAGCTTGTCTACGAATATGAGACCAACCAATATACTTAATACTTTGCATATTAGCAACGCTAGTCAAAGTATCAACAAATTGGATATATGCTTTCAATCTATTAACATTCACAGTGCTTCTAAACATACGGAACTCAATTGTATGTGCAGGACATAAATTTAGAGCTCTATACTTAGCACCAGAGCCTTGAGCGTATCTAAAGATACTTCTGATTTCTTTCACAGTGTATCTGTACTTTTCACACCAGTTACGGTCGCTATCTGTCCGATTGGACATATGCAGAATTGTGTCATGGTGATTTTCAATAAAACGTACCATTCGAGCGATGCACAAATCGTCTTTAAAATAATTACGATTTACATGCATGTGAATACCAGCTCCACAACCTGCATCACCATTATTATCAACTAATCGTTGGATAAAGTTATTCCAGTCCATATCATTTAGATGGTATTCTGGAGTACATGGATGTGTTACAAACTCAATACCATCGTGTAGAGAGCCATCATGTTTAGCGTAGATAATATTATTCATTGGACCAATAATTCTATCAGCAGTACGGTCGCTTTCACCACAGCTATGGAATTCTAATTCAATACCAATAAACTTTTTGCCTTTACCAAAGAATTTCGGCTCTGGTTTAAAGTTATAAGGGTGAATACCTAACATTGGAGCTACTGATTGAGAGCTATAGTATTTACCGTTGTTGGCTCTAAAGAATTGGTCAGCTACGGCATAGCTGTACTTCTCGCCAGTATCTTCAACGGTAAAGAAGTCACCTTCAGAACGTCCATATGTACCATTATAACATACCAATTGGTCTTTAATAGATGGATGGAAGAATGTTGCACCTTGACCATGGATATATCCGACCAACATCTCTCTTTTTAAACCACAGAGATTAGATACTGGACAAGTAACCATTAAGGAGTCTACAAGTACTGGATGAATACCTGTGCTCTTTACAATATCTCTTTCATCCTCAATATAAAATGGAATATTTGTAACATTACAAATAGCCAAATCTGGATTATTAGGAACAAGGTGCAGTTCGTCAAACCCAACGTAGAGATTTTCATAATCCTTGCCTAATACTAAATGGAAGTATTGTGGTTCATACCAGTTCCCACTTAAACAGGATTGTTTTACGAATTCTGGTTTACTACGTTTATTTATATAAATCACACCACATTTAGTATGAACTTCCATTGCATCTGTTAGTTCTTCACCAGTAACAGCACAATGGGTAGCATTAGTACCTAGCTTAATATTATCATTACCATCAGGTAGTTGATAAATGTAGCTATCAATACGAGCACAGAAGTAGTATACTATATCGCCACGAGTGACAACAGTAAGAATATTGCCATAACGGTCTTTAATAATATCGCCAATTCGCCATGGTAATCGCTTATGGTCGTTCGAGAAAGCACCATGGTTAATAACTGTTCGTCCATTATTGCATCTAACAAGTTGACAATCTTCTGGCTTGATGTTATAATCAGTTTTGTATTGCAGTTCTTCCTCTTTAACAAAGATTGTATTAACGCCATCATTTAGGATATAACCAAAATTATCTTCATGGTCGAAGCCATCACCAACAACACGCCAACGACGGTTGTTATGTTCTACAATACGTCCTAAAGTTAATCTCATAGAAAATCACCCTCCATAATTCTATCCACTGTAACTAAATTGGATGCTTTACGATGAAACTCACTGTCTGTGTAGAATGGATTTGCATAAATGGCAATATTACCATTTGGTAGAGTTTCTGAGCGTCCCACTTGACATAATCTGTATCGAAGACTACGTGTAGGTTTAGCAAACACTACACGGAAATGGCGTTTTACTTCAAAATTAGGCATTGAAAATTCCTCCTTTTTTAAACAGTAAGCCCACACTATTATAAAACAAAGGTGATGTGATTTCTTTATTTTTGCTATAATAGCGACGAATATCTACAATTTCTACCCCTTTTAATGCTTTTGTCCAGACATTATTTTCAGGAGTAAACAAGGCAACTTGTGGATTGTATAAGTCTTGTGCTAAAGTTGTTGATGCAACTAAGCGTTCCACAAAACCTAATTTAATTTCCACATCGTTGTAATAACGAGCAGCACATAATAAGCCATTAATGAATACCAAACCTAAGCAACTAATACCATCATCGGCAATAATTACAATTGGCGTATCAGGTTTTGCTTTTCGTTTAGTTATTTGGTATAATCCCTCACCAAAGTATCCTATACTTCGTAAATCAGTACCAAAACGCTTCAAACTATTTTTAATACTAGCTACTTGTGCTCTTGGAATGGCAATCATAGATACATACTTTTCGCCATTAATTTGACCAATACGCACTGTGCCGATATCATAAGTTTGAGAGCCTACATGATACGGTAACCCACCGTATTTAATAGCTTCGTCATCCATATCAGTTCGCACTAACAGGACTTCAGGGCGATAAAACTTAGTGGCATGAATACGGTATTTGCCCTTTTCTATTTTAGAGCAAATGTCAGAAAATCTGTCAACTTTGGAGTATTTCGTTCCACTAAATTCAGTGAAACATACAGTATTTTCTGTGTCAATATATGCAGAAAAACCAGTTTCTGCATTAACTGTAACAGCTAGGTTTTCCATTTTATTCTCCTTTCGGTAATCTACCTAGTGACAAACAACCCATAATATTACTGCCTGTTCTAATCACTTGAGCAGGCACTCTTAAATCCCTACGGTGAGGATAAGAGTTTATAAACAGTTGGGATACAATGTATGCAACATTCTCCTTTTCAGGAGGTAAATTAATACATGTGTATCTACTTTCTGTTACAGGGACTCCATCTTCATAATGGGAAAAATGGACTTCTTCCTGTAATCTCCAAGCCTCACCTGTAGGTTCAATTATCCGCACTACTTCACCATCTTCATTAAGGATAGTGATATCATGCGGAGTTTTATTAATTAGCTCCACGTTTACCTCCTTGTGTCTGTTCCCATAACCACATTTCAATAGCACCAGCGAGTTCTACATTACGAATTTCATTGAACGACAAAAAACCAAAGTCTTTATCGTGAAAGAAATAGTCATCTGCAATGTCGAATACACCTAATTCCATACTATCTTGTAACACACTTGTTGCCATTTTACCTCGGCATATATCCCAATTATGAGGGAGATTTTCAAACGCCATATCAGCCACTGGTACTAATGAGTTGTACAAAAATACTTTATCTTTAGCTGGTAATTTAGCAGCTTTAGAAGCTACCTCATGTATAATTTTAGGGGAATAAGTAGGTTGTTTCCATAATTTATACGCTAAGTATACGCAATTAGCACTTACATTATAAGTATCTGCGATGAATTTCAATTCATCCACAGGAATAATTGCCTCAAATGCTAAACCATGCGTAGATGCAAATTCCTTTTTTAATTGGATTACGTTATTAAAAATCCCAAATATTGTTCTAGCCATATTATTGACCACCTTTCCAAATAATATACACACAATAAAGCATATAAGATAAAATTAATAAACAAACTACGTCATGCATCATAATGATAGACCGTTTTCTTCTAGGAATGTACCATCTGTGATACATAGGTATACCTTTTCATCTTCAATTACTTGTTCAAAAATATCCCAAGTGCCAACAAAATGCATACCAACTGAACGAATTTTAACATCCATCCAATATCCATTTTTACGGGCTATGCGACCAAAATCCTTAGACATTAATTGGTCATGATACCCATCCCATGTTAAAAACACGGTATGTTCGTCTGTATACGATGTGCGTTTCAATGGAATATCGCACACTTGACCATTAATTAACCGTCTTGCAAATACAGGACGATTTTTCTTGCTATCATAAATAAAGCTCAAATTTCCTACGTCTTGTTTGCTCATTTACCCCATCTCCTTTCATCACTGTCGATAACGAGGATAATTTTTTTATCTTGGATTACAATATCACGAATATGTTTTTCATGATAAAACAGAGTATAGTGTCTGTATTGGTAATGGAATAGACCAACCTTTACAAGCGTATCTAAATGCAAAAATCTTACAGCTTTGCACACAGCTTTGCTGTTCATTATGTTTTCTCAGTCATCACATAATACTAGCATATCAGGGGCGAGACGGAAATTATTGATTTCACGTGTTACTTTTGTATACCTATCATATATATACCATGTATAGGTTTTCGGATTGTTTTCTATAACACGTAATATGTCATCGACCGTAATTAACATAATACCCCCTATAAGAAAATATAAATTACGCCAAGTCCGATAATAATAATAAATATACCAGCCATAATTAAGAAAATTAACCACCAAATATCGTTATACATTATTCATCCTCCTGTTTTGTGTTCCAATCTATTTCCCAATAATATTTCCAAGGTTTACCATATTCACGGTCTTTACCGACAAATTTCTTGTATTTATCGCCTTTATTGACCAAACCAACTGACAAGAGCGTATAATATAAACATTCTTCAGGTGTCCATAGTGGTGTATAATCACCATCATAGCATTCTGCAATATTATTACGGTAATCTACATAAAGATGACGGTCTTGTACGGTAATGCAAGTAACATCACAATCTATATTATTGTAAAAATCACGAACATAGATTTCATATGCAACAGCAAAAATACTATTGCCTAGTGGTAGTACACCATAGCCTCTATCCAAGTATGATAAAAAGGCTCGAATAGTTAAGATTTCCAATGCATTTTTAACTTTGAACATATCAGCCCTCAATCTAAAAATATTACCCAACCATGGGACAAACAGTATTGTCCCCAGATAACTAATAACACAAATACGCCTGTAATAAACAGTATATCTTCCACCAAGGCTTTATCCTTGGATTGTTTTCTACGCAATTCTTTGAGTGTCATAATAACCTCCAATTAAAAAGACTGGGATTACTCCCAGCCTAAAATACCACGTTGGAAATATTGATGTTCAAGACGGATAGTGTGAATAGACACACATCGTTCCGTAGCCAAACATTCTAAATCAGCATCAGACAAAGCATCTGGAACATCTTCGCCCATGTGAACTGCCACAATACGGGCAGAGTCAAACATTAAAAAGAAATCTGTACCCGCTGGGTACGTAGATGCAAACTCACGTCTCATAATATTCACTCCTAATACACTATCGACATACTTCGTATGCACGAATAATTTTTCTCATACCAACTTTTTTAGCACGAGCTACATTATTTTTATAAGCCATAAAACAAAATGGTGTAGAAGTATAAATTACAGGTCCCTCTATACTACGATATTCAATCCAACCGTAATCTTCTGGGAAACCCTCTGCATCAGAAAGATGCACGTAATCTAAGTTGGCGTCATAAATACCAGCTTTTCCTAATAATATCGCTATAGCGGCTTTCCAAGACACTTGTATTTGTTTTTCGATGTTCATAATGAACCCCTTTCTCGCCTCTTATTTCTGGCGAACTACGCACCAATCTACGAAGTACCGAGGTACTCAACCCAACGTGGTGCTGTCCGTTGGGACAACCTGACTATCCCACATTTCCGAGCCATCGGTTGAAAACCCAGCAACTATGCGAACTGACGGACGACGGAGCAAGCCAGCCAACCACCCAAAGCAAACGTATGTTCGATGCTACATCAAATTATATTTTATATAATACGTATGCGTGAAATTAAATTGCATCAAATATAATATATAAAAAATATATAGTGCGTGATTATTCTACTATCAATTAAATTGTATCAAATTGAATTGTATTCTCTATTAAATGTAAATATAATAAAATACCACATATATATAATTTTGTCAATAGCCCTAGAATTCATTTATTTAAGCTGTAAGCCCTATCTAACTATTTTTAGGTATAATCTATCATGGAACATATAAAAACGCCGTACAGGGCAAATAAAGCGTTTTAAATTACACGATTAAATTGTACACAATAAAATTTGACATAAAAAAAAAGGCTACCCTACACAATAGGATAGCCTCAAATATAATTTTATACAACTAGCAATAATCACGATTGAATAATACAAAATAAGATTGCATACAATTAATTGGGTATGATGATACACAATACAATATAATCGAATACAATTCAATTGCATACAATACGGTTGCGGGGAAAATAAAAGTATCAAATTCCATTTTATAAAATATAAACAATATAAGATAATACAGTATAAGATATAATAGAATAAAATCAAATTGTATGAAATACAATTTCTATAAAAGATAATAGTATAAAACTCAATTGCATAAAATACAATTCCATACAATGTGTTCGATTGCAGGCTACATTATACACAATTCAATTTTATACAATGTATATAAACATATGTTCGATTTTAAACATCATAAAAAACACCAGAAAATAGTATACAATTCAATTGTACACAATTGACTTGCGGGGAAAAGAATAATATAAAATTCCATTGTATCAAATTTACCATAATACCAATATAACAGTATAAAACATAATTGTATACAATTAAAATATAAAATAAAAAAAAAGGGTAGCCTTAATAGACTACCCTCCTAGGATTATAATTCAATACCATTTTTAGCTAATAGAGCCATGAGCATTTTATTTTGCTCTTTTAATAGCTCTTTTTCAGAATTAGTAGCGTTTTTCACTGCTTTTTCTTTTTCTTGAGCTTCGCTTGAAATATAGGCTCTATCAGCGTATAATTTGATAATAAGCCCATCCTCAGTGTGAGCCTCAATCACATTTGAGCCTCTAGCACCTTTTACATTGCCCATAGGGACAATGTAATTAGAGCCCTTTGCGGATTTCATTACTTCACTGAGTGGCAATTCAAGTGTTACGGATACAGTTAGATTTTTTGTATCTGTTACAGCTTGATATTTACGCTCTACCATTGGCAAGCGTTCGCCCTCAGATAGTTTGTGAGCTTTTTCAAGCAAAGCCTTGAAATCAGTTACGATATTTGTTGTTGTAGTTTTAGCCATTTTAGACCTCTTTCCGCCCTTGAGGGCAAGTAATATAACTGGATACTTGTTTGTGTATCCTGCAACCCTTAGTCAGTTGCCTTGACTAAACTATGCCACATATCCAATCATATAGTGTAATGCGTTGTATTTACCCCGTGTTTTCCGACATTACCCCCCCACTTTATATAGTGCGTTGTAATACTGTGAATTTTGCCCTTTCTATCGTACATCTGTTTGCTCTTTCTCTTCCACACTTCAGGGGGTGGGGCTTCGCATTCGGGGCGTGGGGGCTGGACATAGAAAATAGAGACTGCTTATACAAAAATTCAAAGACTTCTGAAATCATGCTTATACAAAAATCCAAAGGGGTGGGGCTTCTAAAAAGGGTAGTACTATAAATGAATGTAACATGAAGTAATTGTATCTCCCCAGAATACGAAAATGGACGCTATTTTTAATTGACAGGTGGATATTGTAATACGGTTGAAATGGTGGGTTGGGGTATCGTAAGTACCAAAAAATGGCAAACTATGTATAGTGTGGTTTACTAGTCTTTTTTCTTTGTCTTTTCTTTCTTTATATATTTCTTTCTTTTCTTTTTCTTTTTTCTTCCTCGTATTGTAATACTCGTCAGAAAAAATACGTATCAGCTTTCTCAGGGATACACTTCAGAGTGGTATTACGAAAGCAGAAACGTAGAGTATTTTCTTTCTGTAATTATCTGTAGAGTAACAAATACGCTACAAAATTGTATTTTTAGGAGAAAGTAATGAAAGGGTAAGAAAGGAGAGATGTAATGTCGAAAGAGATTGAACAATTAGCTGAGATTTACGATAGATGTGAGAATGACTTGGTATTATTTAGGCAGATGTTTCTTCCAGCGGAGAACGAAGTAAAGCCTGCTTGGTTTCACCGTAAATGGGGAGAGGTATTACTAAACGGAGATAGACATTATGCGGTAGAGGGCTTCCGTGAGAGTGCGAAAACGTCGTACGTATTAAGAGCTTTCCCAATTCACTGTTTGGTATTTCCATCCAAGAAGAAGCAATACATCGTATTTATCATGGCTAACCAACGGGCAGCCAGCCGAAGGCTTAAAGATATTGCAGAAGAATACACCAGTAATGAATTAATGAACCTTAATCTTGTTCGTATTAAAGAACAGTCTGAGAAGGCATTTGAAATTGTGGTGAAGGATAAAAACGGTGAAGAAATCACTGTGCGTATGGAAGCGTATGGTAAGGGTTCTAGTGTCCGTGGTTTGAATAACAAGGATAGACGACCTGATATTATCCTCATAGATGACCCTCAAGACTTGGAAGATAGTTTATCTGATACAGTGCAAAAATCTGACTATCAATGGTTCTTATCTGATGTGTATTTCCTTGGCAAGAACACACGGATATTCTTCATCGGTAATAATCTTGGTGAAAAGTGTATTATTGAACAGGTAATATCCAACAAAGAGGAATTAGGTTTTGATGCTGAGCGTATTCCTGTATTAAATGAAGATGGTCAATCTAACTGGGAAGAGATGTATCCAGTAGAAGCGATTAATGATGAACGAGAAAAGTGGCGTAAACTTGGTCAGTTAGATATTTGGGAACGTGAGAAACTATGTATTGCTATCTCTCCTGAAAGCCAAATCTTCAAAAAAGAATACTTCCGCTATTATGACCCTAACGTATTGAATATCGAAGATTGTTCTATCTTTATCGCTTGCGATTTAGCTATTTCTGAAAAGGAAACAGCTGACTTTACATCTGTCTGTGCTGTTGCCGTAAATCCAGAAAACCATTGGTTCCTATTAGAAATTGATTATGGACGATGGGACCCAACGAAAACAATTGACACCATCTTTAGAATGGTACAAAAATACCGACCAATCTTTGTTGGTATTGAAAAGGTCGCTTATCAGGCGGCTTTAATTCATTTTGTGGAGAAAGAAATGATTGCTCGTAATACTTGGTTCACAGTTAAGCCATTAGAGGCTAAGGAGAAGAAAGAAATTCGTATTGCCGCATTGCAACCACGCTTTAAGGCTGGCACATTGTGGTTCCCTATGGGCAAAGACTTCTTAGTAGAACTTGAGAGCGAGTTTTTATCGTTCCCTAAATCTTTACATGACGATTTAATTGACAGTTTAGCACACATTTCAGCTATTGCTAGTCCACCTGTAGGAACATTTGGAACAGTTAATACTGCTGACATACCGATGGGAGGTGCAATGTAATATTGGCTGATGAATATATGGTTGAATTAACAGGTGAAGAAGCGGATAAGGCTTTATTAAAGTCTGTACAAGCTGACATTGCGGAAGCTGAGGCATATCAACAATCTATTATTGAGCCTACTGTCCGTGAGCGTTATCAGATTTACTATGCTGATAAAGATTACTACGCTAATAAATTCCCTATTTTAAGTAAAACTTCTTCTTTGGTATCTACAGATGTGGCGGATACTATTGAATGGGCGTTACCATCTTTGATGAAGGTATTTACTGGCTCTGACGAAGTAATTACAGTAGCTGGTGTTACTGAAGAAGATGACCAAAATGCAGAAGTTATGCAAAGTTTACTTGTATATCAATTGCAACGCCAAAACAAATTCTTCCCTATTCTGTATAATTGGATGAAAGACTCTTTGATTACAGGTATGGGTATTATCAAATGCTATTGGGAACGTACAGAGGGGTGGACACCAGAAACACAAAAGCTCAATGCCGAGGCTTTACAGTTATTAGCTCATACTGGTGTTGAAATTACCAATGTACAAGGTCCAGATATGATGGGTGACTTCATGGTTACATGGAATTCTCCGTATTATATTAAGAATAGTCCTAAAATTGAGAACATCTTAGTATCAGAATTTCTATATTCTCCTGATGCTAAAAACCTCGAAGATGCGAATTTCGTGGCACACCGTAAAAAAGTTACCATGTCTCATCTTCGTCAAAAAGAAAAAGAGGGTATTTACGCTAATGTAGATATGGTTAAACCAGATAATGGTCCTACATCTTGGCTATCTAACGAAGTAGAACAAGCTATTGGCGATAATTACACTCCTCTTAATAAAAATAATCAAGAAAAAGCACGTGATGAAGTTACAATTTATGAGTGCTATACCAAGATTGACTTCAATAACGATGGTATTCTTGAGGATATGATTATTACCGTTGCTGGTGATGTAATCCTACGTGCTGAGCCTAATTACATGGGTAGACACCCATTCTTCTCTATTTCTCCAACTAAAGACCCACATCGTATTTGGGTTAAGCGTTCTTATGCAGAACTTATTGGTGAATTACAAGATATGAAAGTAGCTTTAACTCGCCAAATCGTACAAAATATTGCATTGACAAATGACCCTAAAATGATTTTGTCTGAAGATAGTATTAACATCTCTGACTATATTGAAGGTCGTAAGGTTATTCGTAAAAAACCAGGTGCTAGTATGGGTGACGTAGCTATGTCTATGCCTGTAAACCAATTATCCCCACAAACTTTCCAATTTTTAGAGTGGCTAGAGGGGCAAAAGGAAAATCGCACTGGTATTACACGGTATAACCAAGGTCTTGATGCTAACAGCCTAAACAAAACGGCTACAGGCATTAGTGCTATTTTAGGACAATCTGCACAACGGCTTGAATTAATTGCTCGTATGTTTGCGGAGACAGGGATATCGGAACTGTTTCGTTTTATGGTTAGCTTGAACCAAAAATTCGTAGACCAAGAAACAGTGGTTCGACTAACTAACAAACAGTTACGTATTAGCCCTGACGACTTAAATGGCAATTTCGATTTGGTTGTCAATGCTGGTATCAGTATTTCTACTAAAGAGTCTACTATTATGACTTTGCAAACAATGCTTACAGCTTTAATGCAAACACAAGCAGCTGGTATTCCTATTGTTACACCACAAAACATTTACAATCTATTCAAAAAATGGATTGAAAGTGCTGGTTTTAAAAATTACAATGATTATGTTACAGACCCTGCTGTTGTACAACAACGTGCAATTATGGATATGCAACTTAAACAACAAGTCCTTGGTAGTTTACCACCAGAAGCATTACAAGCATATATGACATTTGGTGTATTACCACCTCAATACTTATTGATGCTACCACCAGAACTACAGTTATTATTTGGAGGAGAAGGAAATGGAACAGAACAAACAGGATTATTCAACACTCTACAAGGAAACGGAGCAACTCAAGGCGGAAATGGCGGACAAGGATTTAGCTTTGGCGGTCCAAACCTTGCTCAAGGACTGGTTGGGGGCTTATCAAGAACTGATAATCAATCGCCTCAAATCGTGCCACGTAACGGAAATGGAGCACCAACGGAACCTTCTCGTAGCGTCGGAGGCTTTTAATGACTTCTTGAATGCTATTATTACAAATGGCGTAATTGCCGAACAAGAACTGGCAACTTTACTGGAAAAACACAAATTTGAAAATCAACGTGGTTATTATCCAGTTTAGTTATACAACTCATGATTGGGGGTGATAGTAAGATGACTGAATTCATATTTGGCGTAGTATGACGGAGGTGGTCCTATTATCTCCCACGTTCTGGGTAATGAACAAATTTATAGAAAGGATAATGTATTTTGAAGATTTCTTACAGTCCAACAAAATTGCCTTTTCAATATGACATTAACTCTGGTACATTTACTCCATTATCTCAAGAGAAACAAAAAATGGACAAAACGCCAGAAAAAGAAGAATATAGTGAAAGGCAAAATTTTTCGGCAGAACAACAAGCCTTGCTAGATAAAAAACCTAGCCCTAATGCAAAACCACAGCATCAGGTTATGACAGCTAACCCTACACCTAGTCAACCACATATGGATTTGACACCACGTATGGGCTATGCTCCAATTGCAGAACAATTGGCAAAACAAGCTGGTGTTCAAGCTGCTGTTCCTAACTACCAAGATTTTATGAAGCAAAGAGAACCGATTAATCAGGCGAAAGCTCAATATGAGGCTACTCAAGGCTTCCCTAAAGACGGCATGTATAAGCCATCACAAGATTTTACATCTGTGAGTATGGCACCTAAATTCCAAAGTGATGGTAGTCAAGAATTTGCAGCCAGCCATCAAGGCTTGTCTAATCCTAGTGCTATTTATGATATTTTGCAACAAGGTAAGGCTTTAGAGGAAAAATTCCGAAACGCAGCTGAAGGAAACTATACCCCATTAACAATGGGACAGATTGCTCAGCAACGTATGGATGCAATTCCTCAAGATATGGCATGGGCACGACAAAATCCATTCTCTAAAGAGATGGGTTATCAATGGGCAGATGACAAAAAACTCGGAGAACTTGGTTGGGGTGCAGATGATATTACGTCTATGAAAGCACGTACTGAATTCCACCCACAAGAAATCGAAGAGTTATATCGGCAAGGAGCCATTCGTGCACCATATCGTGAATATCTAGCAGAACAAGAACGCTTACGTCAACAAGCAGAAGCCGAAGCTGCTAGAGTGGCACAAGCTAGAGCTGCTTCTTATGGTGGTTCTTATGAACCATCTTATGATGAGGCACCTAGTGTAAGCTATGAACCAGAGGTGAGTACCCAACGTGCGATGATGCATTACCAACAACCAGTATACACTGCTCCTAAACATGAGTCTATTTGGGAAGGCTCTGCCATCGGTAGATTTTTCAATGGCTTAGGTGGTAGCGGTGGTAGTGATAATGTTCGTGATTATTATGCATCGAACCCTGCTGGATTAATTTAAGATTATTCACCAACCCACTAGGGAGTGAAAGGAGAACGTAATGAAGGATTTTGAATTTGATTTGCAATTATTTGCAGAGGGTGAAGCTGAAGTACCTGCAACAGACGCTACACCAACAGAAACAACTGGTGATGCACCTGAGGTAGAGCCTCAGACTGAACCTGCTGATTTTGATTTTGGTATTGACGAAAACGGAGATGTATTCTTCAATGGCAATCGAATGTTTGCTTTTGATGGTGATGAAGAACATGCCCCTGAACCAGAAACGCAGGACTCTGACGAAGGACAAGTAGAACCAACAGAACCACAAAATGCGACACCAGAACCACAGATGTATACAGTCAAAGTTGACGGTCAAGAAATGCAAGTTCCACTTGAAGAACTTTTGAATGGCTACCAACGCCAAGCAGATTATTCTCGTAAGACACAAGCATTAGCTGATGAACGTAGACAGTTACAACAACAATATGCTCAGTATCAACAACCACAAGTACAACCTGAACCACAAGAGCCGCAACAACCACAATTTACCCAAGCGGAATATTATAATAAACTTGCAGAGTTTGCTAAGGGCGAAGTTGAGCGTAATTTAGGTGTTGAGTTTGATGAACTCAATCCAGTTCATATTGCTGCTTTAACTGATAGTGTTGCTACAATTAAGGCACAAATCTATGAACAACAATCTATCCAGAAGAATTTTGCTAACGTAGTCAACCAGTTCCGACAAGACCCGAACTTTGAAGAAATTGACCGCTATGCTGAATGGCGTTTACAAAACATGCCTTATCAACAAGCAGTAAAAATTCAAAATGCTTTAAACAATTACGATGCTGATACAGTAGCACAATTTATGACAGCAGCTCGTAATGAATATTACGGAATGTTGAATGCACAACATAATCAGCAAAATCCACCACAACAAGTGGTACCAAATATTCCACAACCAACTGCAAAACCAAAGCCACCTGTCCTTGAACAAGCAGGTAGTGGTACACGACCTCCAACGTCTGTTACACAAGATGTAGATTTCAAGGCGATGGGTAAAATGACTAATGACCAGTTGGTACAATTATTCCAAAAGACTGGCTTGACCCAGCTATAATTTTTTGAAAGAGGTATGAAAATTGGCAGATAAAGATATGGCTGTCCGTTCCTTTACCGTTGTAGGTAAAAAAGAGGACATTACTGATTTTGTTACAGCAATTGACCCTGACCAAACACTATTAACTAATAAGTTTGGTAAAACTAAAGTTACTTCCACTGAGCACGCATGGTTGAATGACTCCTTGCGTCCTGCTATGGAAAATGCCTTCCAAGAAGCAGTTGACTTCGACTCTCAAAAGGCAAATCCACGTAAACGTGACTCTAACTATGTACAAAAATTCTTACATGGTTACTCCGTTACTGATACAACTCAAGCAATCGCTAAATATGGCGTAGCAGATGAGTTGGGTTACCAAATGGTAAAAGCGACTAAAGAAATTGGTCGTGACCTTGAATATGCTATCGTTCGCAACAAATCCAAAGTTATGGGTGATGATGCAATCGCTGGTAAAATGGGTGGTATCCCTTACTTCTTAGAAAACTTCAAAGAGGTAACTGCTGCAACTACTGGTGTATTCACACTTACAAACCATAAATTTGTAAATGGCGATGTTGTTGTATTCCGTGGTAAAGCAGGTAATACACTTGATGCTAACTTGAAAGCTAACACTCAATACTTCGTAAAAGTTATTGATGCTAATACTTTCAACATTTGTGCAACTGAGCAAGAAACAACTGCAACTGCACCTACTGTTATTAAACCTGCTGCTGCTATTTCCGCTGGTAAATGCGAATTAACTTCTGGCAACGCAGTAGATGCTGGTGCTATTACTGGTGCAAATGCTGGTAAATTGACATTCGACATTATTAATGATGCTATGCAAGCAGCTTGGTCCCGTGGCGGTTCCATTGATTTCGCTGTAATGTCTGGTAAAAACAAACGTGTATGCTCTGGTTTCACTCAAGGTACTACTAAAAACCGTGAACAAACTTCTAAAGAATTGGTAGAAGTTGTAGATGTATTGGAAACAGATTTCGGTCGTATCGACTTAGTTTCCCATCGTATGTACACAGATGACGTAGTAGACTTAATCGAAGCACAATACTGGAAATTGGGTTACTTAATTCCATTCCACGTTGAAAATGGTTTGCGTAAAGGTACTTACAAATCTAAATACATCACTGGTGATGCTACTTTAGAATGTACTGCACCTATTGCTAACGCTCGTATTTACAACATCACAAAATAATAAATGATATGGGGAGGGCGACCTCCCCTATTTTTTTTAGGAGGTACTATGAATATAGGCACACAAGTAGAAATTGACCCTAAAACTGGTGATTGGAAAATCAAACAAACATATGATGAAGGTGTAGTACTTCGTGAATGTCAGCGTATGCGTGATAGCATGGAAGAAGGTCGCATTCATGATGGTAAAGCCAAGAAGATTGCCATGATACCTAGACACAGATTTGCTACTGACTTTGAATTAATGCAATATCAACAATGTCAAGGTAAAGATAATATTGAAGCAGCTAAATGGCTAAACATCTGGTTGGCTAAAAATCCAGAATTCCGCACCACTAACACAATCTACTCTGAAAATACAGGTAAAATTATTAAATCTACAGCCAAATATGGAGGCGTTTAATGATTAGAGTACAGTCCATCGTTGAGAGTATTTTATATAACTTAGATGAGGCATATAATCGTCAACACTCCAACAGTGAACTCATTGATGCAATTAATACGGTATTGAGATATGTCAATTTGTCCCTTATCAACGTCGAGAGCTCTTACATTGCGAATAAAGTACCGTTAAAGCCGAATAATGGCGTTGCTAAGCTACCAAGTGATTTCGGTAAATTTGACTCCATAGAAGAAGATACAAATGATACTTATGAAATCATGGGCAAAAAAATATACATCAAAAATGATACTACTTTAAAGTATTACCGCATCATTGATGAAGTTGAAGATGTAACAGACGAAATTGATTTACCTCCAATTTTATTTGATTTATTTGTACGCTTTGCTACTATGTTGCTCCGTAAAGAGCCTGATAAAACAGGTGGTTCTGACGGTATGGCTAAAATGATTGCAGAAGAAATTCGCAAAATGACAGCCAGTGATGCTAGTAGACCTATTGAGCGACCTATGCAGTTTTATGTATAAGGAGTAAGCATGAAAGTAAAAGAGATGTTAATTCTAGCACGGCAACGTCTTGGTGATATGCAGAAAACATCATACTCTGATATTGAGTTGATTTACTGTTTAAATAACGCAATTGACCGCTTATCCTATGAATTATCTCATCAAAATGACCCTGAATTGACGAAGAAATTAACATTAACTGGTACAACTGAAGTAAAAAGACCAGATGATTTTATCGCATTCCAAGGTCAATTCCCTGTTGAGTTTGAATATAGAGTTGATGGTCCAGTTATGAAACACTTAGACCCAGAATTTGATGGTGAATTAGAGATTGTATACTATGTTGCAATGCCACATGTTAAATCTCTTGAAGATGAAATCCCATTCAAACGTGTTATGTTCAACAAACAATTATTGCAATTTTTGCTGTATGAAGCTAAACCATCTCTTGAAAAAGAGTCTGATGGGAGCAATACTACACCAGCTGACCAAGGCTAGGAGGTAATATGACAGTAAAAGAATTAATGACAAAAGCGGCATTGAGGAACCGCTTATCTGATAGTATTGAAAGTGGGTATGATGATGATGAATTGATTGCATACTTTAATGATGCAATTGATTTTGTATGGCATGTACTCATCGACAATAATTATTATGAGGTTATCGGTGATATTACTTTCACACAAAAGGAAACGCCGACACCAGATGATTGGTATAAAGCTACCAATCAAGCACCATTGCTTTTAAAAAACAAAGGTAAAACAATTGAATGTTATGGTGAATTGCCATATACTGTGAGATACTATCGCAGACCTCAATTTGTGTCTACAGTTAATGATGAATTACCGTGGACAAATGAAGCATTCTCTAATATTCTTGCTCAATTAACTATCGTATTTGCAATGAGTAATCATGAATTCGATATGACAGTAGAACAAGACTTTGTGGAGGCTATTATTAATTATTTATAGGAGGATAAATGGACAAACAAAATAACCTACCATCTACGATAAATGGTGATGGTCGTAAATTTATCTCCTTGCTAAAAGGGTATTTAAACGATATTAAGGCTTCTTTAGAAGACCAAATCAATGAGGCTACAAAGATTTGGAATGGTATTGCTGACAACCCTGATACCATTTCTGAACAAGTCCGTAATATTACCATAGACGAACGCTCAGTTAATGGTAGTGTATCTCTAATTCTTAAATGGGATAGTACTCCTATTAAACAATATGCAGGCGTAAGTATAGATGTTAAAGTTGGTGATTTCCACGATACAGTAGACCAATTTGCTGATAAACAGGTACATCAACATTACGATACAGGCAAAACAAATATCTTTACAATACCAAACGTAGAGATTGGTAAGAAATATGAATTTGTAATTCGTGGTAGAGATATTCGTAATGCACTTTCTGAAAAGGCTAGAGCCCCTATCACATATTATTATGTATCTGAGCAAACTCATGTGCCAGAAGCTCCATATGAAGCAACTGTTGTATTTGATAAACGTGGTGCTTATTGGTCGTGGAAACAAAGACCACAAAATGATTATCAATGGACAGAACTCCGTTTAGATGAACATGTGGGTGAGTTACATAATAGATTAGATTTGACTACTGATTGGCACTCTACTGCTAAACCATATGCACGTGTTGGCACTGGTTATATTTACAATAAAGGTGTTGGTAATTCGTATTCAGTACCTGCTACTGTAAATTACAGTAAGGCTGTACCTGCCAAACCAACACAGTTAGTAGTTAAACCAGTAATTGAAGGTCTTAATATTACATTTGCTAGTATTCCAGAAGATTGTACAGGAGCTATTGTCTATGTTAATAATGAAGAAAACTTTGTGGTGGACAACAGTCTTAATTACCTCTGTTCTACTGGCACTTACACTGTTAAGGTTTGTTACGTTGATATTTTTGGTAATGGCGAAATGTCTGACCCAGTAACTATTAGTACTGTTGAAGAAATACCAATAGAAATGCTCAATAAAGAAAAGTTAGGTATTAATGCTATTAACCAAGGTATCACAGATATTAATAATGCTCGTAAAGAGATTGACAAGAAGATTGGCGGATTACAAACATCACTAACTTCTATGAATGGTATTATTGATGCCAAGGTTAAAGATGCTAAAGATACGGCTGAAAGTAGATTGACAGCTACTGCAAAGGCAATCAACTCTACTGTATCGAACAACTTTAATAACTTACAAACTAGCATTACGCAAGTAGCTAATAGCATTGAGATTAAAGTTAAAGCAGGCGTTGATAAACTAACTGGTCAAGAGATTGTGTCTCGTATTAATCTAGCACCTGATACTGTTAGTATTTCTGGTAAATACATTCATATCACTGGTCAAACAGTATTTGATAATGGTGTAATAGTATCTAAGTATATCGGAGATAACGCTGTTGTAGGCACTAAGATTGCTGATGGTGCGATTAGTACAGATAAGTTAGTAGCTAATGCAGTTACTGGTAATAAGATTGCCGCCAATGCAATTACCGCAGATAAGATTAAAGCTGGCGAGATTAAGTCAAGCCATATAGCTGCTAATAGTATTGAGGGAACAAAAATCATTACCAATACACTAGATGGTTCTGCTATTAAGACTGGAACTTTGGTTGGTGATAAAATTGCAGCTAATACAATTAGTGGTGATAAAATCCAAGCAGGTGCAATTGATACTAATAAACTTAAAGCAGGAGCGGTCGATGCTGATAAAATTAAAGCAAATTCTATTTCTGCTGATAAGTTAAATGTTAATAGCTTGTCAAGCCTTAGTGCTAAAATTGGTATATTAAGAACAGCTACTACTGGTGCTAGGACTGAAATCAGAGATAATTTAATTGAGGTATATGATGAAAATAATCGGTTGCGTGTTAGAGTGGGGGTGTGGAATTGAGCTGGTTTAAAAAAATTAAAGAAAAAATCAAATCTTTCTTTAAAAAGGAGGATAAAGTGCCACAAGGTATACAAATATTTGATGAGAATGGCAAAACTGTTGTAGATATTACAGATAGATTAACACAAATTGTCGGTGTTAAAACTCTAACAAAAATAGAGGAGTCTGGTAGTATTGACGTTCCTGTAATTAGTGGAGCGAAAATTTGGTTTAGTATTAATCTTTATGGTTTATATGAAAATCCTTACTTAATGTGGGTTAGCGGTAATACTATTCATTATAAAATTATGGAAAGTAAACGGGGTTATATTGATGCCTATAAAAATGGTGGGTGTATTTTAAAAATTATATATGGGGTATGCTAAATGAAGTATGTAGAAATTACTAATGACAATAATATTTTGCAGATTAGTGACCAATATCAAAATATGGTTTTGAAAAAGGTTATAGGGTTCCATTCTACACAGAAAATTGGTCCGAAAGATAACTTTTATGAAAAGAATGGTTATCCAGTTGGTGCATACTGGGTAAAATATCCTAACGGTCAATCAAGTAATGTATGGTACGCACGTGTTAACATTACATCCGATATTAATTCTGAAAATTTGTTGTATGTCGTTGAAAGTAGTGCTCCTATCGAAGACTTCCAGATTAACGAAGTATACGGGACAATAGAGAGTTGGGGAAAAAATGGTTTGGTTATGAGCGACAAAGGTGGTCGTAGGCTAGAACTGTATGTAAAATTTAAAAATACTGACCATCAGTACGACGGACATAAATATATTAAAATTTATGTCTATACTGATAATATTATTCACAAGGGCGAAAATGGATTTGAGGTTATGAATAGTAATGGTGATGTATTATTTAATAGCAACTACAGATATCTGCAAGTCAAAGACATTATTACTAAACACTACGACCAAGGAGACAAACAGTATGATTTTCCTGCATATCAATACCCATCTATTAAAAAAATGGCTGTCGCTGTTTTGTTAAAAGCATCGTCAGAAGGGAACTATGCTCACCTTCAACGTATTAATATAGATGGAAATTCTATTTATGGAACATATCAAAAAAATGGTAGAGGTACTACCTATTCATATATACCTGAACAAGGCACAATAATTTTAGTTGCCGACGTTGATAATTGTTCTGATATTCCAGTTAGTTATGATAATATAATTTAATAATTGGAGGTTTGATGATTGAAATAATGCTGCCACCACCAAGGGATAGCATTCTTTCCTACTTATATCAAAGTACACCAGATAATGCTGTGTACGATATTATTTTCTGTATTTTAGCTGTAACAATTCTATTATTAATAGATATTGCATTACGGTTTGTTATTGAACTTGTTGAATACAACAAGGCGGTTGGTAAAGAATGTACCGCATGGAATATGTTTAAAGCGTTATTCCTTGGTTGGGGAACTGTTACTCTCTCGAATGGGACAAAGAAAAGATTTTTGGTTAGTAAAGCATTCCGTAAATCTTTATTTTCTAAGGTATCTTTTGAATATCCTATTTTCTTCACTCTAGCAGCTACAGCATGGTCATTACCTGATGTTCCTGTTATGGGATTTAGAATAGATGCACTTTTATCAATGCTATTTATGTTAGCACCGATGTTATGTGAGATTGTATCTATTATCGAAAAATTAAATGAACTAGACGCAGAAGCCTTTAAATGGTTTAAAGAGTTACGTGAATTTATCAAGGAAACCAAAGAGGTGATAAAAAATTGAAGCGTTTATTTGAAATGCTAATGTTTGAAAATGGCGGACTTTCACTCACTAGAACAATCTCTATGTTGTTCGTATTATTATTTATTGGAGTTACAATCTACTTGGTATTCTTTGATGCTAGATGGGACCATTACGAAACGCTTGCTACTATGGCGGCAGGTGGTGGTCCTATGACTCAAGTAGCCAATAAATACATTAACTCTAAATATAATTCTGAGGTAGGAAGCTACAAAGAAAGGTCTGGTGCTGAGTAGTGGCAAAGTTTAAATCTACAGTTCCAGTATATGATATTACCGTCAATCAAGGTGATGATTTTTCCTTGCAGATGGTTGTCAGCGATGGGCAAAACAAACCCATTGACATTACTGGATATCAGTTTGTTTGTAAGGTAAGAGAAACAGCTGAAAACCAAGATGTAATTGCCGAAGCTGAATGTGTCATTCGTGATGCGACAAAAGGCGTGTTAGACATTAACTTCTCCTCTGAAGTTACCAGTCAAATTGACACAGATGGTGATTATTACGGAGAAACAAACTCTTACTATTATGATGTTCAGCAAATTAACACAAACGGTCGTAAAGAACGTATTGTACAGGGCAAGTTTATTGTAAGTCCTGGTATTTCTTTCCACTAGGAGGTATAAATGGCTGACAAAATTATTAAAATTATCCAACCCTCTTCTCCTAGTATTACGATTAATCACAATCGTGATGGGAAAGATGGCAAAAATGGCAAAGACTTTAAGTTTGAAGACTTTACGCCAGAACAATTGGAAAAACTAAAAGGACCTAAAGGTGAAGCAGGTCCTAAAGGGGAAGATGGCTCTCAAGGTCCTATGGGTCCAGAAGGTCCTAGAGGTTTAACTGGTCCAAAAGGTAACGATGGTCAAGCGGGTCCAAAAGGTGATGTAGGTCCACAAGGTCTAACTGGACCAACTGGTCCCGCAGGTCCTATTGGACCTAAAGGGGATAACGGCGAACGTGGTGAAGCAGGTCCTAAAGGTGAACGTGGTGATGTTGGTCCTATCGGCCCTCAAGGCTTGCAAGGTATTCAAGGTATACGTGGGGAAATTGGTCCACAAGGTCCTCGTGGCGTACAGGGTGAGCGTGGTCCTATAGGTCCTATCGGTCCTACTGGCTTACAAGGTCCAAGAGGTGAACGAGGGGAGCCTTTTAAAATCAGCTCTATCCAACCATCTGTAGCATCTGTGCATAACAACGCTTCCACATTCTCTGAATACAGCTTAGTTATGGTTCGTTCTAATGATGCCGATAACGGTAAAGTATTTGTTAAAAATGGCGGAGTAATGGAATACCTCATTACTATGTCTGGCGTAAAAGGTGACAAAGGCGATATTGGTCCACAAGGTCCAATAGGTCCTACTGGTCCACAAGGACCTAGAGGTGTAGATGGTCCACAAGGTTTACAAGGTAATGTAGGACCACAAGGACCACAAGGTAACGTAGGACCAAAAGGAGAAGCAGGAGAACGAGGACCGAAAGGTGACATAGGTCCCACAGGTCCTAAGGGGGATAAAGGCGATAATGGTACGCAACCAGAATTAACATTTACACTAGATGAAAATGGTGATTTGTTTGTAGATATTGCTTATTCTAACCTTGCACCTAGTAATGCTGTTGCACCTAATGCTGTAAATACAAGTGCAGTTAAAACATACGATGTTGTGTGGGGTGTTGCACAGGCAGGAGCCGCAGGTAATGGTCGGGGTTATCTCGAATTCAACCCTGCTACAGGCTTCGGCAAATTGCACTTAGATATGAAAGTAACTGGTAATGGTTCTGGTAATGGTGGTGTATTATGTACATTACCTAATAGTTCTCCTGTTCCTAAACGGTTATTAGAAGTATCTATTGATGCCAATAATAATAGCGTTTACGTTGAGCCTAACTCTCGTAATATCAAAGGTTGGGGCGTAGCAGGTAATAACAAACGCTACATTTTAGATATTGTTGGTTTCTGGGAAGGAGGTCAGTAATGCCAAGAGTTAAATTAGGTAATATTAAAGGTCCTAAGGGCGATGTTGGTAAAAGTGCTTATCAATCTTGGTTAGAGCTTGGTAATACAGGCACAGAAGCTGACTTCATTAAAAGTCTTAAAGGCTCTGCACCGACATTATTCAAGAGTGCAGATAACATTGTTAAGGTATTAGAAATTCCTTTAGATAGTGGTGTAAACCAATGTCAAGGATTTACATATAGTGAAGAAGCGAATGCTTTCTATATTGCTTGTGTAAATAATGATAATACCAAACAAGTATTCTATAAATACAATGCTGACTTTTCCACCTTAATGTCTAAGCAAACATTTACAGATAAAAATAGATTGGGTCATTGCAATACATTGTGTGCTTACAAAGGTAAAATCTATGTAACTAATGGTGCTGTAAATCCTAACCAAGTAGCTGTTATGACTACTGACATGGCTATTGAAGGTACTGTAAACTTCCCTAATAAGGTGTTTAACTTAGCTTACGACAAAACGGCGAATAAGTTTGTTTCTATTCTGTATACTAGCACTACTAAGCAACGAACAGTTCAGTATTATAATGAAAATAGAGCGTTGGAAAACACTGCAACAATTCCAATTATCTCTACTAGCCAAGATACAAACGGTGCGTTATATAATGGGAAGAGTATTGTATTCTCTGTTGGTGGCTATATTATCGAAAACTTAGAAGATAGTGTTACTAATACAGAAGTAACATCTGCACTTGAGGTTGAAGATTTTGCTATCGCTAATGGCGAGGTATATTTCACAGCTAATAACAATGGCAAGGTTGAAGTATATAAACACAGTGCTAATACTAAGTATTTCAATAACATTAACTATACTCCGCCAAGTATTACACCATTAGAGAATAATGTGCCATTAACAGGCAAAGATACATCTGGTACGGAATGGAGCTTAATTAAACTTTCCAGAGGTAATGGTGTTGAGGCAGGTCATAAAGATAAACCTTTAGCGTTATCTGCATCTCGTGTTACATGGTGGGACGGTTCTAAATCTCGCTCCTTATTAACTACTAAAGATTTAGAAACAGACTCTAAAACTCTTTATACAAAAAAAGAAGTAGACGATAATTTTATTTCTAAGGCTAAGTACGAGGAGGATTTAACTCTTCTAAAACAAGCCGTTGATAGATTAAATGCTTAGGAGGTATTATGGATATTCAAAGCGTAATTGTAAGTTTTAACGAATTAGAGAAGACTAAAAATGATATTGCATCTGCTATTAAAGAAAAAGGTGTAACATCAGAAAGAAAATTCTCTAAATTCCCATCTGAAATCCGCTCTATTGTTGTAAATTCTAAAGGTACAGATGTGTATCGTAAGATTATTAATGATATTGATAGAAATAATGCTTTTGCATTAAATGATACAGATTTAGTACCTTTTGCAAAAGTAAAACCAGTTATTGAAATGAGCGGTTATAATAAGACAGTATTGTTAACAGCGTTACCTGTTGAAAATATTACTATCCCAGATGGTCCATACAAATCACGTATTACCCAACAGCAATCGTTATATGCTGATAAAATGAAATCTCAAGTTACGGTTAACGGAATGCAAGATTTTGATGCAGGCGAAGTTAAATACAAAAAATATGAATTTATGATTGAGCCAATAGAAGCAGAAGTAACAGATGCTACTGTGAATATTAGTTATACAGTTGGTGGTGTTCAAAAAACTATTCCTCTATATGTACGAGACAAAAGATTACAAACTGGAGTAAAACCTTTCTTTGTAGAACAATTTATTGCATTTGAAAACACACCTGAAAAGGATTTGAAACCAAACTCTAATGTCGATAATTGGAGAGATATTGATGTACAGGTTGATGGTACAACTAGATATATGTTAGGTGGTGAAACATACCCAGAGGCTTTCTCTTATATTAACTCCTTGAATGGAGAACGTTCCGTTAGAGGTCTATTAAGAGTGTGGTCCCATGGCAACAACCGTGTCTTAGATATGCCAGTGTACTTAAAGCAAGTTGAGACTGTAAACTTCAATATTAATGGCGGTAAAAACTCATGTTTTATCTATGTAGAAGACAACAATGTTTATCTATATATCTCAAAAAATAATGGCAAACTAGCTACTAAATTACTTGTTTCTAAATCACCAGGTCAATCTAGTACTGAAGGTTTTATTATGGATGTAATCAATGGATTAAAAAATGACGAATACGCTACGATTGGCATTGGTCTATTGTCCGATGGTTCATTACCAACATCTGCTGATTTTGAAGATACTGTATTCGATTATTAAGACAAGGTGAATTATGGCTCAAAAACGTGGCAAAACTAAAAAAATTGTTACCGTTAAATTAGATGATTTAACTGGTGGCATGAATATTGCCAAGTCTCCTGAGTTTATCAAAGATAATGAAGTTGTTCGCCTAGAAAACATGGAATTCGATGTAGTAGGTAGTAAATTAAGAACACGGAGGGGTTTAAGTACCCCTCTAGCTTCTTTCAATTCTCCTGTTACACATGTATACAATGATTACGAAATGAATGATTTCTTCATATTTCTTAAAAACAAAGAAGTATACAGATATGAATTTGGCAAACAACCAATATTAATTGGTAAAATTAATGGAGATGCGGAACGCCCTTCTTGTTGTAAATGGAAAGGTTCTTTACTTATTGCAAGTGGCTCTAAGTTACAAGAATATAATTATCAAACACTTAAAACAATTGATGGTAGTCCTAATTGCGATATTGTATTTACACGTTCATCTCGTGTAGTTGTAGCCAAAACTGGCTCCGATTTACTAATATATTCTGCTATTGGTGATGTGAATAGCTGGAATGAAAATAGTAACGATGCTTCTGCACGAAAAGATGTTAATATTGGTTATGGTGACGGTGGGGATATTGTTGCTATAGCTGAATTAGCTTCTGATGTATTGGTATTCAAAAGTAATGGCTATATTTACGACGTTCAAAACGAACCAGAAGAATGGTCAATTACATTGCTTGCTAATAATTCTGATGTAGTAAGTAGACATGCTTGCGATAATATTAATACTGATATTGTATTCGTTTCTACTCGTGGTCTAAAATCTGTTAAAAGTTCTCAAGTATATGCAAACTTTAATGTTATGGATATTGGTGATAACATCAACCCAGAACTTAAAAATAATGTTACCAAACCATTTATTTCTGATTTGCGTAGAACAAAACAGATGGTAGTAAGCGGTTCGTGTGGTCGTGAAATGTTTGTATATCATTACTGGACTGGTGGATATACTAAATGGATTTTCCCTTATAATGTTACATCAATTTGTGAAAACCAATATCATGTATTGGTAGCCATGAACACAGACGACACTCATGGTGCAATTTACGAATTTGATTTTAAATATACAACTGACAATGGTTACGCCATTCATCAACTTATTCAATCGAAGGAAATGAGAGACACTCATAACCTTAATGCATATAGAACGTATATTGATATCCAATCTGAAGAGAATGACGGTCGTGGGTATATTTACATTAACGATGTACAATTAACTCATAAATGGGCCGTTAAAGAGTTACAAGGAGAATTTAAGACACAAATTCTCGCTCCTATCTTGAAATTCCGTTTTGAAACTGATGACCCAATCATCTTTAAGTATATTTCTTTCGATATTGTAGTTGAGAGAGAGTCGATGGTAAGTGCCTCCGCAGATACTAAAGGTGGACAAAATAGGAGAAAACGTAGAAAGGGTAGAAGCCAAAATGATTTTCTGAAAGGAGCTCATAAAAATGGCGGTAGCCCTTACAGCTAATATACAAAAACATATTGATGAATATAAAAGGCGTGTAGGTAGACATTACCTAGACGACTGGGATTATGAGCTACACCCAATGGTATGGTTAAGAGAGGATGGTTCTTTCTTAACATTTGGTATCATAGGCGATACCTTAGAAATAGATATTGGGTGTGGGGTCCCAATGATTGAAGGATTTAAAGGCATTCATAGTATGGCTAAAAAATTAGGATTAAAACGAATAGCTTCTTATACTGACAGTCGCAATCCTAAAGCATATGCAAGATTAGCCAAATGTTCTTATGAAGAACGTACAAATAAAAATGGCACTTATTACTATTTCACGAAGGAGGTTTAGATGGGTAAGTCTAAAACCACTATTCATGAGCGACAACTAACACCAGAAGAACGCCATCTAATAGCGTTACAAGGGAGATACCTAGACTCTATTCAACCCAGTATTGATGCGTTAGTAAATTATGGTACAAATCAAATTGGTAATATTGTTACACCTGATTGGCAAAAATTATATAATGACCAAACAGCCGAAATGCAACAAATTAAGAACGAGTTTACTCCTCTTAGCCAAGGTATTTTACCAGATGTATTTGCAAATGCAAAACAAAATTACTTTAATCGCATGTATGAAAATACAATGGGTAAGAATTTAGCATCTCTAGCTCAACGTGGTGTTATTGATAGCTCCAGATTTAATACAACTACAAATGACGTGCAAAAGAACTTTGCATCACAAATGTCTCAGGATTATGATAATAACTTGAAAACAGCGGCTGGCTTAATGGACCAACGTATGAAATATGCTTCTACCCCTATCGAATACGCACAGAAAGCACATCAAGCATCGTTTACTCCTGTACAAAACTCTTTGTCTTTGGCACAGGGTCAAAGCCAATCCACTAACCAAGCATTACAAACTCAAGGTCAGTTGAATAATGGTAGAACATTCGCAACTCAATCTTCTAGTGGTGGCTTCTTAGGTGGTGCATTATCCTTAGCTGGTTCAATCATTGCATGCTTCCCTCGTTATGTATTGGTTACAATGGCTGATGGAACAGAAAAACCAATTGTTGAAGTACAAGAGGGAGATAAAGTTAAAACACGCAATGGGGAAGCAACTGTAACAGAAAACAGAAACATGGGTATCCAACCTATCTTCTTACTCGTTACGACTAATCATAAACTTCGCACAACTGATACAGAGGTGTTTCAAACGAAGAATGGTCGCAAGGCTTTATCTGAAATTACAAGTAAAGATAGAGTGGAGACGGCTGATGGCTTTGAAAAGGTCGCATTCATTCTTGAAACTGATGATAAAGAAGAAGTCTATGAATTAGTATTAGACACAGACGACAATATGTTCTTGGCAGAGGGCATTTACGCAGAGTCGTTTTAGGAGGTAAATATGCAAGTAATTCAAACACAAGATAACGATTGGCAAACCCAATTAGGGAAATTAGCAGGTCTTATCGGTGGTATGATGTTTAATAACCGACTTGATAGAGGTGCTTTGCGTGAGGCTAATAACCAAGCACAAAAAGAAGAATTGGCTCGTCAACAAGGTTTTACATCTGGCTTAACAAACTTACAAGGTTTATATCAAAACCCAGAATATGCTACTAATAAAGGATTACAGCAACAAGCATTAGGTATTCAAGCTGATTTAGCTGGTCGTGGGTATCGTAATGCATTTGGCTTAAATGCCGACACAATTGATGGTGCTTTAACAAATAACACTGGTGCGATTGATTACATTAAAGGTTACGGTCAAGCTAACCAAGGTTTGCGAGTACATGACCAAAACTATCAAGATTTTCCTAATTATTGGCAAGCATATGGTGGTTTAACACAAAATATTAAATAGGAGGTACTATGTCTGACTACATGGGATTGCTCCAAGGTTACGGACTAACTCCTGCGGCAGCAGCTGGCATTATTGGTAATAGTATGATGGAGTCTAATATGGACCCAACTATTATTCAAGGTGGTGGCAGTGCAAATGAAATACCTATTAATGGTACACATGGTTACGGTTTATTCCAATGGACCGACGAAGGTAGACAAAGAGGCTTGGCAGAATTTGCCAAGTCTTTAGGTATTTCTTCTGGTACACCAGAGGCTCAAATCCAATACATGTTAAAAGAGCTTGGTCCAGAAGGCATCAATGCACTCAACCAACTGCAAACACCAGAAGAAGCTGCTGTATGGTTCCATGATAACTTTGAAAAGAGTGCAGATACTGATTTATCTCACAGAACAAATGCAGCACGTGAGGCATTTTCTCAAGCAGGCTCGCCTACGTCAATGGTGAGGTTACAAAATAATAACCCAAATGCACAGGGTTTTGCATTTGATGACCCAAATGAAAAACTTGATTGGGATAAAATTCAAACTTTAATGAACTATCAAGTGGCTAGTCCAGAAGTAGAAGCTGCTCGTGCAACACAAGCTGGTAGAATTGCTGGCTTACGTAATTCCTCTTACTTTGGAGAAATGGGAACTGCATTAAGTAAAAACAATGCTGACCAAATGAAAGCATTAGTAAACCAAGCAGTATCGGCGGCTAATACAGCTAATAATACACAGAAATTAACTAATGCAGGTCAACTAGCTCAAATGATTGCTAATAGTCATAATAGCTCTAATAGTAAAATGTTAGCTAGTCTAGGTGCATCTTTAGGTGTACGTTTAGACCCAATGGCTGACCGTTACATGAACAGTAATCAAATGGCATTAGCTAACATGAAACGTCAACAAGCATTGCAAGACCAACAAACAGCGTTTGCTCAGAAAAAAGAATTGGCAAATATGCAGTTTGAACAACAAAAGGCATTACAAAATATGAAAATGCAACAAGCATTATCTACAGCGAGTATTAGAGCAGGTGCTCGTTCTGGAGCTGGTAGTAAACTACCTGATGGTTCGTATTTAGATGCTGAGGGTCAACCACGTGCTACTATTGCACATCAAAAAGACATTGCTAAAATCTTAGCAGAGGGTCAAGGTATGTTCACAGAAGCATCTGATGCTGACTGGGCACAAACTTCCTACGATGGCTGGAATGGTAATGTTACAAAAACAACTCAACAAATTATTGATAAATTATCCCCTTATAAAGATACAGTAGAGGGTAGAGATGCTATTCAAACTGTATTAGGTTGGCAAAAGTATGACCAAGATGCTAAAGCTAAAGCATGGGGGGTTGAAAAACAAACCGCTTATACAGGATAAAAAGGAGTGAACTAAATGGCAAATTGGACAGACGGGTTAGCCAGTAGAAATGCTGATGCCCAGTATCGTAATAACCTTGCTACTCTTGGATATGATTATATGGGCAAGGCACATTATGATGGCATTGCTGATGAATTTGTAGGTAACTTTAGTGCTGGTTTAGACCGCTTAGGTTCTGATATGTTAGGTGCGGTATCTTATGGATTATCCCTATCTGACAGCGATACAGCACAATGGCTACGTGGGAAAACTGAAAACGAAGCTAATTACTATTCTAATCTAGCAGCTTACAGAAGTACAATCCCAGATACTGCTGATTTATCATGGGGAGATAAAGTTACAAATCCTCACTATTGGGCGGCTCAAGGTGGTCAATTTGTCGGTAATGTCGTTCCGCAAGTAGCTATGGCTATGTCTACAGGCGGTACTACTGCTGGTATTTTAAACGCAGGTAAAATTGGTGGTTTATTAGCAAGAGCTGGCGTATCTGAGGGATTAGCTGGCTCTGTTGCTACTGGTTTAAGTAAAGTAGCTAAATACGGTACAGAACTTGCAGTAGGTTCTGGTCTTGAGAACGTACAAAATGCTGGCTCTATTTACAATGATTATCGTAATGCAGGGTATGGCACAGATGTAGCAGGTGATGCTTTTAGACAATCTATGAGTGAGGGTTGGGGACCTGCAATGTTAGATTATGCAGCTGACCGTATCGGTGTATCTGGTAAGGTTGGCATGTTAGCTAGTGCATTTGCTAAAGACGGCGGTAAACTAATGGTTAAAGGTTTACTTAGTAATGCAGCTAACAGTGCAGTAGAAGGCTATACAGAAGCATGGCAACAAGCTATTGAAGGTCGTATTAAAGGTCAAGAGGGCTATGACCAAGTATCTATGTTAGACCCATCTACATGGACCAATGATATGAATATGGCAGCACAGGACGCATTTAACATCTCCATGGCTGTAGGCGGTGTAGGTGGTGCTGTTCGTGGTGCTTCTAATAAAATCATAAATAAAGCTGACGAAATGGCTGGCTTAACATCAACTGAAGATGTTATTGCTGATAGTGCAGGACCTATAGTTCAAAACGATGGTTTAGGCGATATCGTTGCTGAAGAACCTACATTTATTGATAATACACCTCTTGGTAATACAGAGGTTGATGATATTTCTAACGCTTCATATTCCCCAATGATGGAAGAAAGTTCTTTCGCTAATTCTGTAAACCAAGTATTGAATAAAAAAGCACCAGAAGACTATGCGGCAGCAATGGAAGCTGTACAAGATGAGCGTGCTAATATTATGGGCTTGCATGGTGATAAAACTGCTGAAGATTTATCTCCTCGTATGTTTGCTGAGAACTTTGCTAATTTAGGTTTTACCAACAAAGAAGCAAATTTACTTTCTCGTAGTTTATATGAAGATATGACACGTTCTAATGAAGTAGTAGAAGAACCATCTGTTCAGGAGCAACCACAAGAAGAAACTCTTGCTGAAAAAGCTGATAGACTTGGTATTGAATTAACAGAAGCAGAACGCTCTAACCTTGAACGTGAAAACCCTGACCAAACATCTGTGCGTGATATTACAAATAGAATTCAAGAAAGAGAAAAGCAGAATGCTTTCCAAGCTCAGCTTGATGCTATTAATGAACGTAGAAATGCATATCATAATGAACGATATGAGAATTCTCCAAATAAAACATACTTTGAGCATGAATATAAAGATAACCCAATCAAAGCAAGAGATGCAGCGTATCGTGTACATAATGCAATGCAAGCACGTAAACGTGATGCTAATAGCTCTGATATTCGACGCAATGAACAAGCCAAAAACCCACGTAACTATTTAGCTAAAGCTGGTATTAAATCAAGAAATGGCTATACAAATGAAGAGCTTGGTCGTATTACAAACTATGTTAAACACATGGATAATACAGAGCGTACACAGGACAGTGCTAAAAGCTATATCGAAAACCGTGATGTTGCTGAAAAAATGGAAGAAGTAATTAATACACTTCCTCCAAAAGATGATGCAAATTATTTACCAGCAAAACACGCTCTTGCTAGTAAAATCAAAGATACACTTATTACTTTAGGTGCAAATGGTATTGATGTTACTGGACCTCAATTTGATAACGTACGTAAAATCTTAACTACTAACGAACGCAGAATGTTACAAGCTAACATTGATGAAGCTAAACGTAGTGCAGAAGAAACACGTAGAAAAAACTCACAAGTTGCAGTACGTCCGAATGGCACGCCAGAAAAAGTTGTTAATAACACACAATTAGCAACATCTGACCGTAATATCGCTGGTGATGACCAAATGATTGCCGATTATCTAAATAGTGATAGAGTAACACGTGATGGTTTATTGAAAATACAGCAATATCTATCTCATACTGGTCGTGAAACTGGCATGAAAATGCCACTCACTAAAGAGGCTCTAAAATATAGAAATGCAAATAATGATGTGCTTGGTGGTAATATTGGTCCGTATAATGTTATTGTACCAAACCCAAATAAAAAATGGGAAGCAAGACCAGTTAAAAAAGACCACACAGAAACTATCGAACATGACAATCCTACAGGCGAAGAACCTATTGTTACTCCATATGAAGAACGACTAGGCTTAAATCCAGCCCAACCAAAACCTAAAAAACAAACTAGACCTAGGGGTCCTAGAACTGTTGACATGGTCACTGACGACCAAAAAGCTGTAATGCGAGACGTTGAAAAATTAGCTGAATTAAAATCTCAAATCCAAAGTGGCGGACAAATCAACGAAGTCGATGCATTAAAAATGGTTGATGACTTGCAAATGGAAACGGATAAAGGTAAAAAAGAGAAACAGGCATTCAGAGAATATTTGAAACATCAAGCGAACGAAGATACTGGTGATATCGACATTAGTGATAATATTAAAGATGAACAAGCGGTTATGGAAAAACATATGGATATTATTAATAGTATTGCCGATGCTATTCAATATTTACATAGTCATCCATTTATTTCCAAGTCTGAATACCGTAAAATACTCAACGGTATTATTGCTAAGCGTAATCAATTAATGCGTAAAGAACCAATGTATGCTCCAGCTTGGAAGGGTATTCTCAATAATGTACCTGATTATAAAATCCCATCTCAACGTGAGTTAATGGAAGCTGTTAATCGTGGTGAAGTAAAAATACCTCAAGTTGTATTGAATGCTTTCTTGAATAGCCCTAGTCATTTTGATGAAAATATTCGTTTATGGTTCGACAAAGATTATAATATTTCAGATGTTACGCAAGCTAGTCGATATGATAGAATGCGTAATTTTATCATTCTTAACGCACTTCAAAAAGGTTTGACACGTGTTAAAGCTATTGGCATGGATAAGTTGATGGAAGAACTTGACAATCCAAATGGCGACCATTTGCTAGGTAGATTAGTCAATCGTGCAGTACATCTTTATCCTGCTATTGGTAATGAGAACAAATATAAATCAATGGCTGGCAGAGTAGGTGCCAAGAAACTATTCCCAAATGGTGCACCACGTCTACATAATATTAATTCTCCATTAGCTAAACGTGTATATAGTGAAATCAAAGACGTTGTTACAGAGGTTATGGATGACCGCATTAGCAAAAACTCTAAAATCACAGAAGAAAAATTAAAAGACAAAAAGACAAAAAATCAAGTGTCTACGGCTTTACGATTGAGTGCTTATAAAGACGGAGTTTTACATGCATCTATTCCTAACTATCAAGGTGATATCTATACCACAGATATTAAAATGGATATCAAACTAGGTGAAGAATTCCCAGTAGAAATTAAAGTGCCAGAATTTATTGACCCTGACGACTTTAAAGAAGTATTAGATGGTTACTTATATGATATGGGTGTTATCACCATGAATGATATTATTGATAGTGAAATTAAAGATGGTAAAATTATAGTTAATGCGGAATATGTACCATCAGCGTTATTTAACAACGGTAGTGAAGTTGCTGACTATGCATTCCATGCACTAGCGGAAGTTGCTCGTCAAAACAAAGGCATTGTTATTGATGCTGATTTACTAGACCAAAATGGTAAAAATTACCTTAAATCTCACAAAGACCTTACTTCTCGTTTAGGCTATGAAGTTATTATTAATGATGATACATATACAATTGTGCCAACTAATGACATTCAAATGTCTGTAACAGGCGACAAGAAAGTATCTAATAGCAAAAATGCTAAGTTCCATGAACCTAGTGAAATTGAAATGGGTATCATGAAAAAGGTTGCAGACCGTTCCAAAGGGTTAGGTAAACTTACAAATGGAGAAATGCGTAATATCTTAAAATCTATTATGCACGTAGTTAATGGCGACCAACAAGCGTATGTAACTATATTAAATTATATTCGTACACATCCTAATTTAGAGATTTATGTAGCTGATAGATTAGTAAATAATGACCCATTAGGGTTGAAATTTAATGGTGCATATATGCCATCTACTGGTCGATTATATATCACAAGTGATAATATTACACCAACAAATGACACATTTGTACATGAATTATTACATAGTGCAACTGACTTTACTAAGACAGCTGACTTAAAAAATGTAGTAAATGATACATTAGACTTAATGAGAGAGGAGCTTGAAAAAGATGAAGGACTTGCAGGCGAAATATACAGAGCAGTTGGCAACGGTAAAATACTTGCATCTGTCAGCGAAAACGACCCACAGTCTGTTGAAGATGTTATACAACGTGCCTCTAAAAATCTTAAAAGAGCATTCGGAGTTGTACGTAAAGATGGCTCTAATCAAAGTGAAGATGGAACAGTTTCACATCAAGGAAAATTTGGACGTAAAAACCTTGATGCACTCGCTGGAAAATCTCAACAACGAACAAGAATTAGACAATTTATTCAAAGCATCAACAATCCAGAAAGCGACACAAACAGCTTAAAATTAATTATGGGTCTAGCTCAGGCTAACCAAAACGCACATGACTTTTTAGATGTACCACAAGCTATTATCAATAGCCCTATGGACACTAAAGATAAATTATTCTTAGCTGCTATGGTGGTACCAAAACTTGGTAATAATCCACAACTAGACCAAAAATATTATTCGTTTATTAATGAAATGTTCTCATATGGTAATACAAATATCTTTAGTGAACAACAAATTAGAGAGCATTTCCAAGATGCTTTAGCGGATAGAAAACGTGTACAAAAACTAGATACATTACACCAACGTAATCGTGCTACTACAACACCTGAAGCCCCTATCGCAAAAGTTTTGGCAAAAATTAAGCAAGATACTGATTATTCAATTAGAAAGAATGACAGAATTGACCAAGCTGAACAAAAATTACTTGCTGACATTATGGAAAATGGCGGTGGTATTATTGAGCGTATCAATCCATCAGAAGACGGTATATCTTTTGCATGGTTCCGTAAAATGTTACAATCTCCATCATCTATGGCACGTAAATTAATCCCAGAATTAAAGCCAATCATTAAAGAGGCATATGTAGCCGCTCGCACATATCGTCGCAAGAAAACTGAATATGTGCAACTGCTTGATAAACAGTTTGCAGATTTGGATGTAAAAAATGGTGAAGATAAAAAAATGAATGAGCTATTAGGTGAAGTAGATAAACGTGGTCGTGAATTTGCTCAACCAGTAGCAGTTAATTTAAACGGTGAATTAAAATACGCCATTATCAAACCAGAAGATACATTCACGGAATTTGGTTTAGCTGACGATAAGCGTATGCGTAAGTTTGTAAAAGCTGAAAGAGAAAAAGGTAATCATGTTTATATTGGCGTTAATAAGGATGTATACCAAGTAATCTCTAGTAAGGAAAATATCCCTTCCTACAAAGATAAAGCTAATGCAAACAAGGTGGCAATGGAAATGTCTAAAGCGTATGCTAAACACTTAGGCTATAGTGAAAGGTTGTGGGATAAATATGTTGGTATTCGCCAAGTACTTAACCAAATCCATAAAGACGTAAATGACAACCAAGTATCACGAGGTAAGGACCCATCTGCTGACTTATGGGGCTATATTCCACGTGAGCATAAGCGTTATGGTGTTTACAAAATGGAAGTTAAGTATAGCCCAGAAACTGGTAGATATTACCCTCAGTATACGGTACTAACTTCTTTTGATACAGAAGCTGATGCGAATAAATATGTAGACTCAAGACCTGTTGAAAAAGGTGTTGGTTACATGACTATTCGTAGAGAAAGATATCAAGCAGATGCATCTAAATCTTATGATGGTTACTATTCGAACTTAACAGATGAAGAAGCTGAATTACATAAGGTATATGAGCGTATGTCTGATGAGGATGCCGCAGCATTATTCAATCGTGTACAAGGTAATTATACAGAAACTAAGAAATTCATTGACCACTTCCTAAAAGGTAAAGATAAGTCAATGACTTATGATGATTTCCAAAACCTAATTAACAACAAAGAACGTATGAAAGAGCTTGGTTTAGATTATAAAAAACTACAAAAAGAAGCTGGTATGGCTAACTTTGAAAAGCTCTTAAAGAAAGATAAAGATGGCGTATTAACACACGATAATGTTAGTGCATATTTATACCGTAGTTCTGGTGCTCAAATGTGGAATAAGCATAATCTTAAACGTGCTGGCGTGCTTGGTCATAATGAAGACCATATTAAAGCGATTTACCATTATGCAAATACACAAGCGAAGTATCAAGGCAATGCTCCATTCTTAGATTTTGCTACACGTTACTATGAACAAGTATATGGTGAGAATTATGAAAAACAATACGGTCGTAATGGTACAGGTGCTAAAAACGCACGACAAGATATTGTCCATAACTATATTCAACGTGTAATAGGTGCACCAAATAATACTGATAAGGTATTAAATACTATCGGTCGTGAAATTCCATTTATCGGTGCCTATATGACAAAACATATGGGTGATAATTGGGTAACAACACTTCTTAACCGTAATATGCAAGCTATGGCTGTATTCAAATTAGGTGTATTTAGACCTACTGCCGCTATCGCACAGTTTGGTACTTTAGCTAACGTAGCAGCTTTAACAGGCTTTACGCCACAATTAAAATACGCTATGCAACAAGCTGGTAAGAGTGGCAAAAACGGTAAATATGGTCAATTATTTGATGATTTAGAAGTGTATGAAGAAAGTGCAAGCCAAGCATCTGAATTCTTAGATAGTGGAGATTATCGCAGAATTACAATCGGTGGAGTTAAATTCGGTAAATTATTTGACCTTTCTATGAAAGGCTTTATGAAAGCCGATGCTTATACTCGTAAGGTTGCTGCTATTCACGCATACGAAGAATACGCTGCTAAACACGGTTTAGACACTACTGATTTACACACTAAAAATCCAGAGGCTTATAAAAAGGCTATGGAATATGCCAAAGATTTCGTAGTTAAAACAAACTTTGACTATACAGATATTGACTCTCCACAGTTATTTACTAAGTTTGGTACACTAGGTAAAACTATCTTGCAATTTAAGAAGTTCGGTGTTAAGGAAGCTGAGTTCTTATTTACAGCATTCAAAGGTCCTGATGGCTCCATTGACTATAAAGGATTAAGTCGCTTTATTGGTATTACAATGGGTATGGCTGGCTTTATGGGGTTACCATTCATGAGTGCTGGCGATGATATGTTAAAATGGCTAACAGGTAAAGGCTTAACAGATAGAACAAAAGATGTGTTGTATGATTGGGCTGGTAAAGACCAAACTAAACAACGTATAGCGATGATGGCTATTATGGGTGCACCATCTATGTTTGGAGTTGACTTTAGCCGAAATGTTGGCTTTGGTGATTTAACACCTAGTAGTGGTAGCGAATTACTAGGTCCTACATTATCTACGTATGGTGCTCTTGGCGATGTGGCTAGGAATAGTCATGATTGGCGAGATGTAGTAACAGGCGTAAGTCATGCGTTATCTCCACAACTTGGCAACTTCTATCAAGCATACACTGGTAATATGCGTGACTGGAAAAATGCTGAAAATAAAGGTGCATATACATCTGAAGAGCGTTTTATGAAATTGTTAGGTTTCAGACCTGTTCGTGAGTCTATAGAAAATGATTTAGCTTATAGACTTACTATGGCAAATCAAGAGCTTAAAGATGGGAAGAAAGAAGCTATTAATGACTTCTTGCGTGACCCATCTCCAGAAAACAAACAACGTATTAAAGACTTTGGTGTAACTGGCAAACAGCTTAGAGATGCAAGAGAATTGAAACAAATGTCTGCGATTGACAAGGCTAATAAATACTTACCTAAAAAATCTTCCGTGGAGGCTGATAAGGTCAAGGAACAAGCTAATGTTTATAACACATTTGTTGATGGTTTATATGACGGTATTGAGGAGGAATAATGGCTTTTTATACTCTAAATGATATTGCTTATTTAGCAGCTAATTGCCATGCCGACCAAGTAACCTTACATTGGAGTGGTGGGGGGTATGAAAATACCTCCCCTTACTACCACTTAAATATTTTAGGTGATGGGCGTGTATGGTCTGATTTTAACAGTTTTGATGCTACTGGTAAACATACATGGCATCGTAATACAGGTAATATTGGTGTATCTATTCTTTGCTGTGCAGATGCAAGCGTAGATACAGAAGGAAATGTTAGATGGGGAACTGTTCCACCAACTGATGCACAAGTTAATAAAATGGCTATGATTGTTAAAACCATTGCTGATGCTAAAGGTTGGGAAATTGATAAAGAACATTTTAAAACACACAATGACTGGGCAATTATTGACGGGTATTCTATCTATGATGATGACCCTGATATGCGTTGGGATTTGATTGCATTACCGCAAGAAGATGGAGACGGAGGTGCTATTATTCGTGGAAAAGCTATCTGGTATCATTACCACCCTGAAGAATGTAAAGATTAAGATTTATATTATCATTTTAATTGCGTTATTTGCGTTCTGTGGGCTGTTTTATATGCTCCATAGGCAAACACACGTGGAACAATCTACACCCACCTTACAGCCTAAAATAATGAACGAGAAGGCTACTCTTAATACTAAGACTACCGTATCTTATGTTCCAAAGCAGAAAGAATTGGTATATGTGAATAATGTACCAACGTATGTACAAGAAGATACAGACGTAGAAGCTAGTATTGAAAAGCCAGCTGTTGTAGTCAAAGTAAATGGTAAAAAGCAGAAATTTGATTTACAGCAAAATGAAACACAAAAGTTTGAAAATGGTAAAGTAGTATTGGACCAAAAATCTACTGTTGAATTTGATATTAAAGTACCAGAACGTCATGAATTGAATGTATACGGTCAAGAAGAATTCCGTGCAGGTAAGTTTCATAGTCAGGTTGGTATTGATAAACAAAATGGCAAATTAGTATACGGTGCTAAGTATGATATTACAGACAAAGAACCTGTATATTATGTACGCTATAACTTCATAAAAATGTATACCAATTAAAAATTTGACAAATTGATTTTTATATGTTACTATAACTATAGGCAATGTTATCTCCTCCGTGGTGCGGTCAGGGGTGGGCTTGACGGTTCGCCCTCGGCTGTGCTACAATCCTCACAAACCCAGCAACGGTGCGGTGTCAGCAAAGGTGTTGACAGCTGACAGTGAGGGTGCTACAATGTGAGTAGTGGTAGAGCCACAGAACTTGCTCTACCGAAAGGAGAAAATTATGGCAAAGTGGTCTAAAGGAACACATGGCGTTTCAATGGGTGGTCGTATTGAACACACTCGTAGAAAGCCGAAAAAAGAATATTGCAAAGGATGTAAATATTGTTCGTATTCTACGAATGGTACACAAATGTTTTGTAAGAAATACAAAAGATTTTCTAGTGTATGGAAAACATCTGAACGTAAGTGTTATGTAAGATAACACAACTCAGTATATCTGGTTGCTAATATACATATTGCACGGAGATAGGCAAACCTTGAAAGTTCATGCAGTCTCATGTATATCCAGAGTATTGACTAAATATGTTTATAAAACATCATATCGGAATAGTGTTGAGAACGTAAACCAACTGAAAATAACGGAACCGAATTAGCAACTCGGTAATATGGCTGTGAGACAGGGGCTGTTTGGCGTGCAATTTTCCCAGATTTTGTCCCGTCGTAGATGGCAGTCGAAACAAACTCTTTTGAGTGGTAGGTAAAGCTACACCTGGGCTACCTTAGTATTAACTATGAAGTTTCGATTATATACCAAACAAGTATATACGCTCCCATGTATATTGGGGCAATACCTCGGCACTAACTGGGGCAATCATCGAGTAGAGAATACAGTAGATATTCACTAATTAATATATACTACAATCAACTACGAAGTAGTTACAAACGAAGTGCGTAGTAACAGATATAGAGTAGATGCTCAACATTACTACCAATAAGTGATACAGTTACTTGGTATTCATAACTGGTGCGTTCGCAGAATATCTTCACTAGCGTTCAGATATTGATTAGTTGGTAATACACATAAGAAAAAGAAAATACGAACAAAGATATTCCTTCTTGGTATTATCTACAACTACAGCAACTAACGATGTGAGTATTTCACCTAGCGTAGCGGTTCTACAGTATCAGTATTTTAGGTATTTATAACGCTACCACTTAGAACGTAATAACATTACTACAACTTAGTATATAAAACAAAGAAGAATAACATTACTCAGCGTAATATTGAATTACACTTCGTAATACGTTACACTTAGTAGACCCCTTTATGGGGTCCTTTTTTATTTGACAAATTTATTTAGGTATGATATAATGCAGTAAATGGAGGTAGAAAAATGTATCAAACAAAAGAAAAAACTAGAGAAAATATTGCAATTACTAATGCTTTAATTAAGCAAAATGAAAAGTTAATTAAACAACTGAAAGAAACAAATAAACGACTGTGTGCTGAACGTGACAATTGGATGAGAGATATTGAATATTTAGAGAAGGTATTATAATGAAAGTAAGGATAAATAATGCAAACACAAGATATATTGCGAGAAAATCAAATTAAATTAATTGAAAGTTATCATCATAGTTTAGGTAATCAGAGTTGGTTAGCATATTATATTGATGATTGTAAAACTGGTGATAGTTTAGAAACTATATCTAATGAAGAATTAAGTTTAATATTAGCATATATGGAAGATGATTACGCAGATTTATAAGGAGATAATATGAGTAGATATAGAATATTTGAACCAATAAATACATATGATGAGGATATATTAAAAGTAACTCTATCGTCATTTGCTAGTGCAGTAAGTAATAATGATAATGCATATTATATAAACACGTGGAACAAAGACTATTTAATTATTGAAACTCCTCTTAATCAAGTGCCATTAAATCAATTACTTGTTCATGAATTGTCAGCGGATGGATTTATATCAAGAGCTGGTATCGAATTAGTTAATATACAATACGAAAATGCAGGTAACGATTTAATTGTTGTAAGAATGAAAATTCATGAATTATTAGATGGTTTTTCTTGTTATGAACAAAGAATACCTATGGTACTAACAAGCAACAGCTCAACAGAACAAATTGATTTTTATAGTTCATTTAATATAGTACAACCAACTACAATTACTGAAACATATAAAGTTGGTAGTGTAATACCAAAATATAGAGCTTTGATAATCAAAAATGTATTAAATGAAAGTAGGCAAAAAATGAACGACCATATTATTTCTCAATTAATTGATAAATATTGTCAATCAAAAAGATATGAGGTAAAAATATGAATTTTACAGATTTACATAGCCATAGTTTTTATAGTAGGCGTGATGCTTATTCATCTTTAGAAGAGCGTATACAACGTGCTAAAGAAATAGGATATTCAGCCGTATCGTTAACAGACCACGGTACTACATCTGGTTTAACATCACATTATATTGCTTGTCAAAATGCAGGTATTAAACCAATACTTGGTATGGAAGCCTATTTTTCATATGATTTAGATGTAAAAACTAGAGAAAGTTATCACTTGGTATTGTTAGCAAAATCAACAGAAGGTTTATACAACTTACGTAGGCTATCTACATATGGTGCATACCATCACTATTATAAACCATTAATTGATTATAAAGCATTAAGAGAATACCATGAAGATATTATTGTTAGTACTGCTTGTGTTGCTGGTCCATTATCAAATGAATTACTTAGAGACGAATTTATACAACGTATGTTAGATACATTTGGTGATGATTTTTATTTAGAAATACAACCTCATGATTTTCCTTTGCAATGGGAATACAATAAAGTAGTTATGGAGCTTGGCGATAAATATAATGTACCTATTATTATTACAGGTGATAGTCATTATGCGTATCCCGAACAAATGCAATCGCATAGAGATTTCTTATTATTAGATGCAGATTTAGCAGAAATACAATATAGGATAGATAATTCTAGTTCCGATAAAGAAGAACAAAAATATCAAGAGCAATATAATCATATGTCAACATATTATGGTAGTAGAGATTATCATATGTGGACTGTAGATGAATTTAAGGCTATTTATCCAGAACAAAAATACTATGATAATGTTAGTAATATTATTGATAAGTGTAATGTAGAAATTGAATTTGGTCAAAATCATTATCCTGTATTCCCAGTAAAAGACCCTGCAAAATATGTATTAGACCATTGTAGGGATGGATATAAAAAGCTAGGTATTGCTAAAAAACCTAACAAAGATGAATATGCAAAACAAGTTAAACATGAACTTGAAGTATTAACTCAAGTTGATTATAATAACTATTTTTGTATCATTCATGATATGTTACAATGGGCTAAGTCTAAAGGAATGCTTACTGGTGCAGGTCGTGGTTCTGTTTGTGGTAGTTTAGTCGCTTATTTAATGGGTATTACAGAAATTGACCCATTACAATACAATCTCGTATTTGAACGATTTACAAACCCAGAACGTGTAACCCCTTGTGATATAGATTGTGATTTTCAACAGTCTCGTAGACAAGAAGTTATTCAATATATTCAAGAAAAGTACACCCATGCGTATCCAGTAAGAACATTTGGCTTCTTATCTGACAAAGCAGCAGTACAAAAAGCTGGTAGGGCATTAAATATGAAACCATCTGATGTAACTAAAGTATCTAAAAACATCAACGATATTAGTGAAGTTAAAGATGCTAAGTTAAAGAAAATGGCAGAAAGTATGTTAAATCGCTTAGAAAACTATAGTACTCATGCTAGTGCAGTTGCAGTATTCCCTAGCGACCCTGCTCAATGGTGTGCAATAGAGTATCAAGACGGTCAGTATGTAGCGGCTGAAGATTTCCATATTTTAGAAAAGCAAGGTATCCTTAAATTAGATATTCTAGGTTTAGCTACATTAGATATTATTGAAAATACAGTTAATCGTATTGGTGATTTTGATATACATAGTATACCGTTAGAAGATAAAGTGACAGCAGAATTGTTACAGAGTGGCAATACCATTGGTATTTTCCAAATTGAGTCAGACGTAATGACAAATATTGTTAAGAGTATCCATTCTAAGAGCGTATATGATTTAGTTGATACTGTAGCTATAGGAAGACCTGGCGTATTAGATGTTGGTATGGACAAGGTATTTATAGCACGAAGACAAGGCAAAGAGCCTGTAACATATTTACACCCTGTATTAGAACCGATTTTAAAAGATACTGAGGGTGTTATTTTATATCAAGAACAAATTATGCAGATTGTACGTACATTAGCTGGCTATTCAATGGGTGAAGCTGATATTATGAGACGCATTATCGGTCGTAAAGAGTTAGATAAAATTAATCAAGCCGTAGACGAATTTGTTAAGCGTGCTAGTGAACATGGATATACAGAAGATGTGGTAAGACCTATTGCTGACCAAATGATTGCTTGTGGTTCCTATGTATTTAACAGAGGGCATAGTGCCGCATATGGTTTAACTGCTTGGCGATGTGCATATTTAAAAGCACATTATCCAGAGTTATTTTATGCATCTATATTTGATAACAACTTTGGAGACAAAGAAAAACTATCAGTATTTATAGATAATGCTAAACAGAATAATATTAAAGTTATACCTCCTGATATATATGGAGATAAGCACTGTACTACTGCTAAGAATACAGTATGTTTAGGTCTTGGAGCAATTGCAGGATGTAGCAATCTTAAATCATATGAATGTGCACGTGGTAAAGAATTCTTAGAAAAGAATGCATCTATGAATTTAACTCAATTAAAAGGTTTAATTTATAGTGGTGCAATTGACGATGGCGATGATAGGAATGACTATATTCAATATGTACAATGGCTAAAGGATAAACGTAAATCTAAAGGTGAATATAAATTTGATGCTAATTCTAAAGATAATCTGAGCAAAGGTGCTATGGAGTTAAAAGCATTAGGATACACATTCAATAGTATTTTTGATGAATACGATACAAGTATATGTGTGGGTAATGTTGTGCCTGCTATCATACTTTCTGTAACTGCACGTAAAACTAAACACGGTAAACCTTATGCTTTTATTACCGCACAGACGAATTCAGGCGTGGAAAAGTTAGTAACCTTTGATGTTGATTTTACTAAGCTGACTAAGGGAACGGTACACGCACTACGAATTAGCAAAGGGGTCATCACCGACGCTTGTCAGCTCGACCGCTTGACAGCCTGAGCAGGGGGTGGTAGACTGAGGTTGTCCACGAGGGGAGCAAGCCTCCCCTACATCTTATTTTATTTTATGAAAGGAAAAAGATTATGGCAAAGAAAACAATGAAAGAAATATTTGATGCGTTAAAAGAACCATTTCCACCAGAGGATATTCAGTGGCGAATTTGTCAAAAATCAAAAGACGGTAAAAAAGCTATGGTATTACCATATGTAACTAACCGTGCGATTATGGACCGCCTAGATGATGTAGTTGGACCAGATAAATGGTTTAACAGATATAGAGAAACATCTCGTGGTGGCGATAATGGTTATATTTGTGAATTAAATATTATTATTGATACCGAAGATGGTCCTCGTTGTTTAGCACGTGAAGACGGTGCGAGCTGTACTAATATTGAACCAATTAAAGGTGGTTTGTCTGATAGTATGAAGCGTGCGGCAGTTCAGTTTGGCATTGGTCGTTATTTATATAATTTAACTGAAAGTTGGGTTAATCTTGGACCTTATAATAAATTTGAGCCTCCTCGTTTGCCTTTGTGGGCTTTACCTAAAGGTCACCAACAAGTTCACGCACAAGTACAAAGCGACGACAATCCTATTTTCAGTTCAAACGAAGAACCACAACAAGATGATACTCCACGATTTACAAAAGGTAAATATGCGAATAAAGCAATTTCTGAAATTAGCGATGTAAATTATTTGCGTTGGGTTGTTGAACAATCTAGCTTTGATGAAGAAACTAAAAAACATAGTCAAAAAAGGTTAGGTGAACTAAATGATTGATAGTGTTGTTGTTGATTTAAAAATATTACATGAGCTTAATATCACAGTAGCATTGGTTCATGGGTATATTAAACGACGTGCAGAAGAAGATGGATACGATTTAGCTGGCAAAAAATTCATCAAATTAACCATGCCAGAAATTGCAGAGGGTATTGGTTTTGGTCGTATGACTGCTTGGCGAGGCGTTAAAATTCTTTCTGACCTAGGATATATTGAGCGTATTGATATTAGGGGAACGCATGGAGCATCTTATGCGGTGATAAAATGAGTACCAAAAAGTTTAACATTTTTGATGCAATAACACGATTATTCATGCAAAAATGTACTGACGAACCTGTATTTCTAAAGAGGGGTTTTAACCCCTCCTATTTTAAAATCCGAGCACATTTCTATAAGCAAGATGAAAATACGCTAGAAAAGGTATTAAAATATTTACAAGATAAGCCTGAAAAACAAATTATGACATTAACTGAAATGTATCATGATGCAGAACAATATAGGCTTTATCGTATAAAGAAACACAATGAAAAAGAAATGCGTAATGTTAAGATAGAAAAAGTAGAAAGTTATAGCTTGGATGATGTTTTAAACTTATGAGGTATATATGAATATAACCGAAACTATAATGCAACAAGTAGATATTATAGACTTTATCGGCAAATATACTAATTTACATCAAAGCGGTCGATATTGGAAAGGGAAGTGTCCATTACATGAAAGTGATGATACATCAGAAACATTAGTGGTTTTCCCTGATACTAATTCATTCTATTGCTTTAGTTGTGAGTGTGGCGGTAGTGTAATTAATTTTCTATCTGATAAAGAAAAGATTAGTTATCGTGCAGCTACTGAAATACTGGCAAATGAATGTAATATTAGTCTGAAAGACAACAAGGAATACCAATTAGAAGCTAGTGAAGAAATGAGATTTACTAGAGAAGCAGAAATGTACCACAAGAATGTCAAACAGATTACAGAGTATTTACATAAGCGTGGGCTATCAGATGATACAATCAACGATTTTAAATTGGGGTTCCATAATGATTGTCTAACAATTCCTTTAAGAAATGAGCATGGACAACATGTGAGCTTGGCAATCAGACAATTCAATAAAAAGCCTAAATATAAGAATACTCCCAATAGTATCTTATATAAGAAATCAGCGTTTTTATTTAATTTAGATTTAGCTAGGAAACATATTAAAGATACTCTTTACTTATGTGAGGGATATATGGATGCTATTAGTGGTCATCAAATGGGTGTTCCAACGGTAGCTTATTGTGGTAGTGAATTACATAAAGACCAGATTAAGAAATTAGGTAATTTCATGCGTAAAGAAATTACGATAGTAATTTGTCCTGATAATGACGAAGCTGGTGTTAAGCATTTACCACGTACAAGAGACCATTTCCAAGCAATGCTACCTCGCGTGAATGTACGTGTTCTAATTATGCCAGAAGAATGTAAAGATATTAATGACTTGTTATGTGCAGGATATAATTTACAAGATTTACCTACGGAACATATTGATATTTTTACAATCAAACAAGTAATTAAACAATACAAGACAATTGAACAACAGTATGTTGTTGCTGAGGCTTTCCTTAAAACAATACGGTCTCCTATGATTAGAGCAGAAGCCATTAAAGCTCTTGGTCAAATTTGGGATAGAGACGTATCTGATTTAAAGGCGTATTTTGATAGTGGGGTATCTGCTGAAGAGGATATTGTTGAAACATTACACGATGCGTCTAGTAGCTTAAATCAATTGCGTGATATTTATAAGCGTGGTACATACCCTACTCATTTCCAGTTGCTAGATAATTGTATTGGTGGTATATCTAAAGGGCAAGTTTTATTGATAGGGGCTTACAGTTCGTCAGGCAAAAGTGATATAGCTATTGAGTATATCTTGCGACAGATAGTTCAAAATAAAGCTAATGTAGTGTTCTTTAGTTTAGAAATGCCACGTGGCAAAATTATGGAACGTATTGTGTGCAAGATACTTAAAAAACGTATATCAGAAGTTAAAGAATTGATTATGAACAACGACCCAGTTGTCAATCAAGTACTTGAAAAAATTGGTAAAAAGTTGTATATTGTAGATGAGAACAATTTATCTATGCATGATATAGAGCGTTATATTAATACAATTAATACACGCAATATTATGGATGGCGGAGTAGATGTTATCGTTGTTGATTACTTTACCTATTTAAAAGGTGCAGGTGATTACGATGGTGCAAGCCAACAAGCTCTTATGATGAAAGGCATTGCTAAACGATATAACGTAATTTTCACCATGTTATCACAGCTTAACCGTAGTGGTAATACATACGAAGAGCCGACAATGAACCAATTAAGAATGACTGGTGATTTGGAGGCATCGGCTGATTATATTCTTATGATATGGAGACCTGATAGGGCACCTAATTTATCATTAGAAAAACAGCAAGAGCTTCGCAATATTACACGATGTAAAGTAGAGAAAGCACGTGATGGTATGAATGGTCCACCAATGTTTGAATTAAAGTACAATATACATACTTCACGATTAGAAGAAGTATTGACAGCTGATAATTAATATGCTATTATATATAATATAAGGAGGCTATTATGGACAATGTAAAATCTATCCAAGAAGAACATCAAGAGAAAGTATATAAAAGAAGTTTTGGCGAACCGTGTTATGGTCCGACAGGCTCACAATTAGAATGGATGCGTCGTAATAATCGTCATTATATTGATTTTAATCGTCGCCCTGTATTTGGTCCGCCTGATTTTGAATATTAAGTAAAGGTGATTTAAGATAAATGCATACACATATATTTAAAAGAACTATGACAAAAGAAAATATTAAAGAACTTAAACGTGCCTTGCAAGACCCACTTATGTTTATTGACTATCCTATTGGTTTCGCTAAAGAGGTTGGTCAATATATTACCAATGACAATGATGATTGGTGTTCGTACGTTACAAAAGTTTTTGAATGTAATGATGGTCGTATTATTCTTGTTGAATATAGCTATGTTACTGGTCATGTAGGACCTCAAGATATTAAAGTATATTTTTACAAAGAGGATAAAGATGCCATATATCAATTATAAATGTCCAGATGGAAACTTAATTTATATTGACGAATGCCTTTCTAAATGCAGATTATGTGGTGAATATAATGATGATGGAGAACTTTGGGTACCTGCTGGTAGATGTATGAGCCTACAAACATTACGTGCCATTTCAGAACAACGTAAATGGACAGGTAAACCATCTACCACACAGTTACTCAAAGGTACACGTGAAGTTTTCCTTGAACTTACACAAAAGTATCATATCTCACCTAAAGACTCTGTATTCATGTTGTTTGGTACAGAAGTACACGGTGGTTTAGAAAGTCATGTAGGCACAGCTCATGGTGAAGTGGCTGAAATACGTATCGAAGATGATTATTCCACTGGTGCATTCGATTATTATACACCTGAAAATGGTGGCACATTAGTTGATACTAAAACATATGGTAGCTATAAAGCAGCCCATACATTAGGGTATTATATGGAAAAGGTAGAAACTGATTATATTTATAAATCTGGTGCTAAAAAGGGTCAAAAGAAAACCGTTAATGTATTACGCAAAGATGGTGTTCACCTAAGATTTGATTTAGCTGTACAATTAAATGATTACCGTATGAAGATTGAAAGTAAGTTAAAATTACCAGTAAATAATATGTGTTGTCAAATTCTTGTACGTGATGGTAATACACATATAGCTACTAGCCGTGGTATTACAGAACCAAGTTATTTAGTCCCGATTAATAAAATCTCAGATATTTGGGTCGAAAGATATATGAGAAAGAAAAGTCAGGACTTAATATATGCGTTGGAAAACAACGAAATGCCCCCACCTTGTAGACATAGAGAATGTTGGGGAGGAAGAAAATGCAAGAGTTATTGTAATGTTTGGCAATTTTGCGACAAAGGAAGGGAATTACATGATTAAAACAAAAGGATTTTTAAAAGCAGAAGTAAAAGAAAATGGTGCAGTTGGTGTTAAGGTTGGCAATTTATCCATTCAGGATATTACTGCTATCTATTCTGAAATTGTTGCACATGAATTAGGTGTTGATGTTGATGTATTCTATGATGTAATGATTGACCACCTTGAAAAAACAAGTGCTACTTTTGAAGATGAGCCAGTATATGAAGACCCAAATGAAATGGGTTATGATGCATTTACAGGAGAGCCACTCGAAGATAACTGTATTCAAGAAAGTGGTTTATTCGGTTGTTGCTATGATTTAAATGGCAAGGATGTAGACTTTGATGAATTGCCAACAGAAGTACAAGAATTATTGTTAGGTATTGCGGAGGGTTTAAATGCAGACTAAAGATTTTACCAATAAACTCAATACGATTATCGACCTATTCGTAAAGAAAAGTGAACAATATTCCGATGGTAAAGATATCTTGTCAGCATTCCGTAAGGCTGGTTTAGTTCATGGTGATGGTAGTATCCAATCTATGTTTGATGCTCTACTTGTTTATAAAGGTAAACATGATTTAGCATTGGCTGAAAATGGGTTGAAATTACCAGATGCACAAGAACGATTACATGATATTATTGTTTATTGCGTATTAGGGAGTTTGATGATTGACGAAATGCAAGGTAAAGGCGAATTGCAAAATACCAAAGGATAGTTGTTGGTACTGTGATAACTATAACCTATATCAACCTAAAAACCCTAATATTTTATCACCTCGACAAGAGGAAGATAAGCTAGAACGCAAGTTAGCAAAGAAAGCAAAGAAGCAGACTACGGCAAGTAAGAGAGGAAAAGCCAATAGACGTAATGGTAGGAAAGCAGAGAATGATTTGTTAAAATACCTAGAGTCAAAACACCTCAATGTACACGCTGTACCTGCTTCAGGTGCTTTTAAACTTACAAATGCTATTAAGGGTTATGGTGATAGCGAAATTGCTAAACGAATGTCTGGTGATTTAAAATGGGATATTGGCGACAAAATATACACCATCGAAAGTAAACGTGATGTTAATACTGATGGGTTGTATAAAAAAGCCGAAGATGGTCCTATTTATTACACAGGTTTCGCTTATATGCTACGCCAAGATTTATTTGAAGCGTTGATTAATAAGGTAGACTTTGGAGAAGCAATTCCTAAAGAGCCTAAAGGTCTTAAAAAGATTGAAAAATATTTCAATCAGGATAATAGTGATATGGTTGTAATCAGTAGACCATATTTACCTAGATTATTTTTCATTAAAGAGGAATTATACGATGCAATTAAAAGAGAAGAAATATTTTAATATTACATTGAGCGAAGATGGTGTAGTAAGTTTTGATACCAATATTAAAAACTCTGGTATCTTATTGCAAGTAATCGCATCAGCGAATGCTGCTACAATTGACATTGTAAATCGTGCGACTAATCGTTATGATACGGCTGAAATTCTAGTAGCAGAAACATTAGATGCGTTAGAAGAAATGGTAGTAAAAGGTGGTGAAGCCAATGAGAATAGTAAATAAAGATTGTTCTAAAATCTTAGAATGCCAATCTGTCTTTATCTCTGCTGTGTATGATGATACAGATAAAAATTTAGTTATTGGTTATAATATCAAGGGCTCCTTGGCGAATGGTCGAACAGAAGTGATTGCTAAATTTAATGATGAAGACAAAGCTAAGAAGATGATGGGCAATCTTATTATTAAATTCGGTGCTTGTACTGAAGCTATGGAGTGGTAATTATTATGCAATACGAAGAAATCAAAGAATTGTCTGATGAAATTTGTGAAATGTATAAAACATTACAAGATAATGATGCAGACACAGCATTCTATTTGATGAAAGAGTCCTCCTTATTAATACCTAGTTTTGAAGAATTATCACACGAAATTAACAAAAGAGCATCTGATTTAGAACGCTTCGCAAAAGCAACTCATGCTAAAATTAGTCGTGAAAGTTCAAATAAGGTTACTGAGGGGGACCGTATTGCTACTACACATGAAGAAGTGCAAGGTGCATGGAAAGATTATACTCAAACAGTATACAACCAGAGATTAGTTCAAACACAAATTGATTTATTGAAGCGTGTTTATTTTGACTGTAAAATGATTTATGAAAATGTTTGCAGACAAAATCGTACAGTAATACATGAAAAGATGGTGGGGCATACATGACATTAAGAGAATACGAATATGTATCACGGAATGAAAATGCGTTTATAGAATACTGTATGGAGCAAGCTATGTTTCTTAGACGTATGGTCGGTGTCCCAGTCAATTTATTATGTGATGCTGTACAATTACAAGCATTGGTAATATTAGATAATGGGGTTGTAGTAGGGAAATATGAGTTCAAAGAATAGAGAAATTAAATTAGGAACAATGGTAGAAACACCCAAAGGTGTTATCAAGATTGGCTTAGTCAAATATGACCCCAAGAATGATGAATACTTTTATTCTGTATTTGGTAGTAAATGTAAGTGGTTTCATGAAAAGGAAGTAGTAGTATGCAAAGACCAACCAAAACGACGAAAGAAAAAATTAAAGAGTTCGCCAGTAAAAACAAAGAGGGCATTAAAGAAGCAATAGCTTTATTGATTTATGCTTGTATTGCTGTTGCATTTGGTGTTATTAATCAGCGACTAGAAAATGGCGTGATGATTATGCTAACTCTTATTCTATTTGATGTGTTAATTAATCAATTTTATATTCAACGTACATATTACAAATTAAAAGACCTAGAGGAAAAAATAAAATGAGAATTTCACAAGAAGAAAATATAACAAGATTATTTAGACAGATGACAGAACAAGGATTTGAAAATTTTGTAATCCTAGAAAATAATGTGCTCAGTATATTTGGTAAAAATGTGCAAGGTCAAATGGTTTCATTACCGTATTTAACATTTGAAACTCTTGTACCATTTCTTGCAAGACATAAGCCACCTTATTCTCTCACAAAAATTATCGCTGATATTGAGCATGATTTTGTTGGACCACACAAAGGTTATAAATGGACTCAATGTGTTCATAAACCGAATAAACTAAAATACCGTGAAAGTAAAGCTGGTGAATTGGTCTTTACATTAAACGGTATTGTACATTGTAACGAGGGTGATAAAATTATTATTGGTGTCAATAATGAACAATACCCTTGTGATAAAGAGATTTTTAAATTGTTATATGACGAGGTGGAAGATGCAAGTAATTAAGCGTGATGGCACAAAAGAGGAATACTTAGGTCAAAAAATTGAGCGTGCAGTAGAGAAAGCAATGTTTGCTACATATATGGCTATGGAACCAACTATGTTGGCAGAACCATTCCAAGTATCTTTGCACGTATGGAATATTATTAAAGATGTAAAAAAGGACGTTACAATTCATGATATTGAGCGTTTAATTTATAATAAATTATATGATGATGGTTATGGCGATGCCGCCATTAAATATATTGAATACAAAACAAAACGTGACGTGGCACGTAGTAAACATAAATTAACTGACGCATTTTTAGCACAGTATCCTGACTATCCAGATTGTATGGATGAGTTAGCTAAATTTGTTTACATTCGTACATACTCTCGTTGGCTACCAGATAAAAACAGACGTGAAACATGGAAAGAAACGTGTGCTCGTGCTGTTAATGGTAACTGTTCGTATCTGCCTACCGAAGATGGTGAGCCTGAAAAACTATTTGACAATATGTTTAATTTACGACAACGTGTTTCTGGTCGTATGTTATGGATGGGCGGAACTGAGGCGTTAGAAAAAACACCATTAGCGGCGTATAACTGCTCTGGCATGGTAATGGATACATTAGGAGCATTCTCTGAATTGTTCTATTTGTTAATGGTTGGTACTGGCGTAGGTTGCCGTGTACTAAAAGAAGATGTGGCTAAACTACCGCACTTCCATACCGATAAAGAAATTTATCATGTAAAAACTCCAATCCCACAGGGTTCTACTTTGGAACATACTAACTCTAAAAAATATGGTAATAGCCTTGTAATTACTGTTGGTGATAGCAAAGAGGGTTGGTGTGAGGCTTTACATGAATACCTTACTGCTATGACTGATGTTACAATTCGTTCTATCTCTTTAGATTACAGTTATATTAGACCTCAAGGTGCCCCACTTAAAACATTTGGTGGTTATGCTAGTGGTTTTAAATCTCTTAAAGAGATGTTTGATAAAATCCATAAAATCATCACTAAAGAAAGTACAAATGGCAAATTAAGACCTATTAATGTATCTGATATTTGTAATATTGTAGGACAAAATGTAGTAGCTGGTGGTACACGAAGAACGGCTGAACTTATTTTATTCAGTCCAGATGACGAAGAAATGCTACATGCTAAAGAGAATTTAGACCCAGAGCATTACTTCCGCTATATGTCTAACAATTCTATGTATTTAGAAGAAAAGCCGAGCCGTGAAGAATTATCTAAATTGATGTATTCTATTAAAGAAACTGGAGAACCTGGCTTTATCAATGTGAAAGCAGCTAAAGAACGTAGGACTGATTTTGCTATTGTCAACCCCTGTGCGGAAATTATGTTGCCAAATAAAGCTGTGTGTAATCTTACTAATATTAACGTATCTAAATTTATCGACGAACGTGGTAATGTAATGATACCTCAGCTTAAAGAGGCTTGCAGATTATCTGCTCGTGCTTGTTATCGTTTAACAGAACCTGAATTAGAATTGAAAGATTGGTCAGAAATTCACCATAGAGACCGTTTGATTGGTTGTTCTATTACGGGTTGGCAAGATGCTGTTACTGGTAATTTAAGTAAATCAGACCAAGAAGCTCTGCTTGTATTAATGAAGATGTGGATTAACGATGCTGCAAATGAATACGCTGATGCTAATCAATCTCCTAGACCTGTATTGTATACAACAGTACAACCAGATGGTACTGGTGGCTTAATCAGTGGTTGTTCCGCAGGTGTTCATTATAATCACTCTCCATATTATTATAGACGAGTGCGTATTTCTACAAACTCTCCTTTATATCAAGCAGTTAAACATTTGAAAGGTTGGAAAATTGACAATGAAGTTGGTCAGGATGACGATGGCAATACTAAGGTTATTACTTTCCCTTGTAAGTCTAAGTCGCTTGTTACAAAAAACAACGTATCGGCGTTAGAACAATTAGAGCAATATAAAATGATGCAACGATATTACGTGGACCATAACACATCTATTACTGTTACGGTTAAAGAAGATGAATGGGAAGACGTAATTGACTGGTTAGATAATAACTGGAAATACGTAGTTGGTATTTCTTTCCTATCTTTAAATCAAGATTATTATCCATTAATGCCATATGAAGAATGTACACGTGAAGAGTATATTGAGCTCAAAACAAATATGGAACCATTAGACCATGATTTAGTTAATCGTTATGAATTTGAACTACAAACAGTAGGTAAAGATTTTGAGATTGATGAAGATAGTGAATGCGAGGATGGACATTGCCCAGTTCGGTAGTGTCAGCGAGGGGGTTGACAGCCCCCTCTCCTTTTGCTACAATGAATGCATAGGAGGGCGGTACATGAAACATTTATTCCGAGCAAAAGACGAAGATGGTAACTTAGTATACGGTTCGGTTGTCTATGGTAAATCTATACCAGAATATTGGGCAGAAAACCAAGAAAATACTCATTTTTTCATAACTGATATCGAATTCTCTGAAAGATGGGAAGTAGTATTTGATGAAGATGGGTACGCAGATGATGAGTATTATGACAATTGGGATGTTGGTACAGTTGAAATTGATTGGAGTACATTGGAATTTAATTTAAACGGACAATGGATAAAATACGAGGTGAAATAATGAAAGTAGAATTAATAGCAAATACTGTGTTAGAATTACCAGTACATGCTATGAGCAAGTGCTATGGTTTTAATACCACAGAGAAGTCTTTAATTAATGCGTGCAAAGCTGGTCATTTATCTTTATTAGAACATGGATATGCTACATTTGATATCGAAATGAGCCAAAAATGTTTAGCACAAATTACACGTCATAGACAATTATCTTTTACAGTAAAGTCTACACGTGGTACAGATTTCAGTGATGGCGGTTATTTTGACTCTCATGAACATGATTGGACTGGAGTTGTTAATAAAACACTAATCGCTGAACATATTAATAGTACTATTGAAGAACAGATTAAAAAATACCAACAATTAGTTGAAGATGGCGTTCCATACCAAATTGCCGCTTATGTATTACCATTAGCTACAAATGTTACCATGACAGTTACTGGCAATCTTAGAGCGTGGTTGGAATATTTGCCTAAACGATTATGTAAACGTGCTTCTCGTGAGCATCAAGCAATTGCTCGTGAAATTTACAAACAATTAAACAAGGCATATCCAGATTTATTTACATTAGAAATTTTAGGTATGTGTGAGGGTTGTAAAGAAACATCATGTGATTTCACATCTCATAAAAAACAACCTAAGACACCTGTAAGAAAGGAACTACAATGAATACATTAATTATTATCATCGTAACTATTCTATCACTACTCACAGTAGTATGTGCTCTTTTAACTAAATTATTATCTGTTTTAACTGTTGTTGGTGCAGCATGTTGGCTATTAGGATTGTTTGGTATCACTGGCATGACAGTTGTATGGCTATTTGTTGGAACTATTGCTAGTGGCTTAAGTATTTTAATTTTACCAATCCTTATCGCAGTAATCGCAGAATTTGGAGGCAATAATGGAACCGATAATTAGCCCATTGTTTATATATTTAATTGAAATTTCAGCCAATGTTCAATGGTTGTTAAATCTATTTGCTATTACTTCTGCAACAATTACATTAATATCAGCGTCAATATATTTAGCAGCTGCAACCGATGTATGGAGTGATAGCGATAGCACAAACAATACCATGAGAAAATGTATAAAAGTGGGAAAATATAGTTTAATATGTGGTGTTATCGCAGGTATATTAGGTGCATTAATTCCTAGTAAACAGGTCGCTACAGCAATGCTTATTTCTAGCTATGTTACACCTGACAATTTACATGGTGCTAACGAAGTAATTAAAACTAATTTGCAAGATTATATCAATATTATTGTAGACGGTATTAACAAGGTAAAATAAAATGAAATCACTATTTAGAGCATTAGATAAAAACAGAGAATGGGTATATGGAACAGTGCATGTTGACCAAACAGGTAGAGCTGGTTTTATATTAACTACAGGCATCCGCAATCCATCTGATTATACATTAGATGAACTTCATGGAGAAACGCTCAAAATTGAAGTGCGTGCGGTTGATTGGAATACATTGCAAATTTGTGTTGGTAATGGATATGTACCATACTTCATTAATAAACCTAAAAACAGAATTGAGGTGAAGTATCTTAATGAATACACTGATAAAATTACGGAATAAGATGACAATACTTAATAGTCGTATGAAAGAGATTAATAATGTTGCGACTTTACATGATGATTTTATGGAAGTAGAATACTTATTAAATCAATGTCGTGATGATTTAGATGCACTTTTACAAATGTATCATACTGTTGATGTATTAGATGACGAAGCTATTATGGATGGCTTAAAAGGTCGTTTCCTTGTAAGACAAGGAGATAAAATTGCATTTATTACAGATAGTGAAACAGGAAGTGAAGTTGTATCAGTGTTTGATGTTCCACCGTCAGTAATTGGGTTGACATTTGACTATATAAATGGTAAACTAGAAGAAGATATAACAGTAGTAAAATTTATTCAAATCATTAATGGTTTAATGCAAGAAATGAAAAGATATGAATTCTCAAAAGGAGTATGGCTACAATATGAGTGCAGAAACAAGTGTTTATAACACAGCTAACGCACCAATTATGAAATACAGCCCATCTGTATTTACCAACATAATTGAGGCTGAATTACGTATTTATCAAGATAAAAGAGATTATTACGCTCAAATTCATGATGATATTAACATGAGGTATTACGAAGCCAAGTCAGACGCTTGTCGAGAATTACTTCGTCTTATCGTTGAGAAGTTTTAGAAAGGATGATTTTATTAAACAGGTAAGATTATTTATTCTCACAGTATTAGCGGTATTAACACCGCTCTTGACATTCGCTTATCCAGTTAATGTAGAATTGACTGGTTATACACACACGGGTAGTCCTATGGCAAATGGACAATATCCATATGTTGGTGCAGTAGCATCTAACGACTACCCTTTAGGAACGACTGTATATATTTATGGTCAGCCATATGTCGTAGCAGACAGAATGGCAGATGGCATCTATGGTGTCATTGATATTTTTATGGATAGCTATGATGAGGCTATCGAATTCGGCAGACAAAATGCCATAGTTTATATTAATTAAGGAGTAACAACATGAACAAAGTAATTCTTGAAGGCGTTATGGCTCGTGAACCACAAGTAAGAGAAGTAGGTAATGGTAAAGTATGCAATTTCACAGTAAAATGTACAGATACAGTAGATGTAAATGGCACACCAAAAGAACTTACCTCTTACGTAAATTGTGTTGCGTGGAATGAATATGCAGACCAATATATTAGTGCAATGGTTGATGAACCTGTTAATGTAGAGGGTCGCCTAACAACACGTAGCTACGAAAAAGATGGCAGAAAACATTATGTAACAGAAGTAAATGTAAATAAATAGGAGAAAATATGAGATTATTTCAAAGAGTATCTTATATTCCTAACGGTATCTTACCAGAAAGGAAAACAAAATATTCTGCTGGTTATGATTTCGCAGTAGTTGAGGGTGGGATAATCCCACCTCATACTACCAAAATCTTTAATACAGGGATTAAGGTATACATGGAAGATAATGAAGTATTATTAATTTTTGTGCGTTCATCAATAGGTATTAAACGTGGCATTACACTTGCCAATGGCACAGCTGTAATTGACGCTGACTATGTTGATAACGAAGATAACGAAGGACATATTATGTTGGCGTTGCATAATAATACAGATGAAGCTATTACTGTTAATAATGGTGATAATGTTGCACAAGGCGTGTTTGTAAATTATTTATGTACTGGTGAAACAGTAGTAAAAGAACGTAAAGGTGGTATCGGTTCTACAAATGGCTAAAGACTACGACCAATGGTACGAGGAGATAATGAAGAATGCCGATACAGTAGAACATGGAATTAATACTATATGTAAATTAATGCGTAAACGTGAGAGTTGGGCAGATGCTACGGCATATATGAGAGACAAAAAATGGTTTTATAAAACTGGTCAATATTTAAAAAATAAAGAACGTAAAGAAGTAATCGACCCGTACGAACATATTAGTAAATTATCTTACCAACAATCAGTAAATAAAATTATTCAAGCCGTACACGCATATGCTATGACGTGTGATGCAGAGGCGTGGGTTGTATTCTGTCAAAAGAAATTACAAAAGAAAAATTATCAAGAACCACCCAATCATAATGGAACTAAATTAAGACCGATTAGACAAAGAATACACACCTTGTTAAAGAAATTGCGTACATTTATTTGTATGTATGTCGAACAAGATGCCACGATTGATGATGATGTAAAGGAGTATATTAAGCGTGTTAGCAAGAAAAATAAAAAGTCTAAACGATAGTTATGAAAAGCATATTATGCAAGTACGTGTAGATGGCGATAAAGCAGCATTGGCTGTATTATCTGACGTGCATGAGGGCTTAAATAATCGTAGACAATTACAAGAAGCAGTTGATATGCTATTGCACCTAGGTCCGAATTGTAAAGTTATCCTTGGTGGTGATAGTACCAATACTACTACTCGTAATTCTAAAGGTAATGTATTGGAAGAATGGGCTAGTGGTGATGAACAAGTATACGCTATTGTAGATGACTTGAAGCCATTATATGAAAGCGGTCAGCTTATTGGTATTACCGCTGGTAATCATGGTGCACGTGCGTATAATGATGCATTTATTAATGTTGAAATGATGATTGCAAGTTTACTTGGAGATAGAAGTCTCTACAAAGGTGAATTTGGTGTTGTGTATTTTAATGTGAATAAAAATTGCTACGTTCATCATATCTTACATAAACATAAAAAGGCTAAAAATCATTATGATTATTTTAATGCTGATGTAACATGGTATGAACATTTTCACGAACCATATGCAGTTCCTAAATTAGTTATTGAGCATAATAAATACGTTAAAAAACCAGTGGCTAAAGAAATTTGGGAATTACATCAAGGTTCATTCCAAGTGTATCCTGATTACTGTAAAGCAAGTGGTATCAGACCTACTATTGGTGGCTTTTATATTGCTGAAATGAGTGGGAATGAACATCAACGGCAAGTAATTCCTTATTTAGACCACCAATTACACTCTTTAATTGAGAGGGGGTACACACTATGAGTTTATTAAATACAGCCTATATTAACGTAGGTTTTAAAACGTATGTACCACTTGATAGTATTGATTATATCCTAGATAGCACAGAACAACGATACAAACGCCTAGTCATTGCGATGAAAAAAGATGGTTTAATAAAACTTGATGCCACTAAACGTAGAAAGTGTCGCAGTCTGATTGTTACGAAAGATAAAATGGGTATTCTATCTGCATTTCCACCTGAATATTTGTTAGGCTTAAATGTAGATGATGAAATACCAGAAAAGCTATTAGAACAAGATAAGATTGAAAAGGCAAAAGGTCGAATTCGTTATTATAAATGGGGGTATGAACATGGATATAAAACAGAGGAAGAATATAGAAGAGCGTGTGAAAAAGCCAAGACCCTCGGAATACAAGAAGAAGCCGAAGCCTAGTGCACAACAAGAATTATACGCCATGGTAAAGGCAGAAACTGGTAGCACTCAAAAGGCAAAAGAGGCGGCAGGTTATTCTCCTAATTATCCAACTAAATTGCTTGAGCATACTGATACAATGGAAATTGCTTTAGAAAAAGCTAAACAAACAGTACAGAATAAATTTGTACAACGTGCAGAAGAAATGGCAGACCAAATGTATCATCTAGCATTAAATGCACGTTCTGACCAAGTTAAATTCCAAGCTACTAAGGATTTATTAGACAGAGCTGGCTTTGCACCAGAACAAAAAACAGTAAACGAAACCAGATTTACTACTGTTGAAGCTCGTGTTACACAAGATATGTTGGCACGTTTTAATCGTATTAAAGAGCTAGACAATAATAGTTAAAAATGGACATAAAAAAAGCCCCAGTTAAGGGGCTCTTTTTGTTTAAATGCGTTCCATCATTGCTTTCATTGTCTTATCAAGACCAACCATAGCAGCTGCTAATGGTAATTTATCAAAGATTTCTTTTGCATGTTCAGGTGGTACTTCTGCTTCGGCAAATGCTTCCAACAAACGTAAATCTACTGCAATAGCGAATAAAATTAATTCTTGTACAGTGCAATTCTTAACATCAACCTGTGCAGTACCATCTTTGAATGTTGCTTCAATTTCACCTTTTAGTTTAGATGCGTCAATATTTTTGATTAATTCCATTGCGTCAAATTTATTTGCCATTTTCTTCATCCTCCTGTTTCAATTTAAGACCAGCTTGTGCAGCATAAATAGGTAATTTTTCTAATTGTTTCTTCATTTCTTCTTTAGTCATGCCCATTGCCAAGCCTTGTAACATATAACGTGCTGTTACATAACAAGCAATTGTGTACATATCTTGTAATGTTCCATTTTCAAATTCGTATTGAATGTCATCTTTGCTTACTGTAATTGTTGCTTTGAATTCTTTTGCCATTTTGTGTTCTCCTTTACATTTTAATTATATTATCTTTGGCATAAGTTTTATCCCAATTGGATAACTTTTTATTGATTTTGGCAAATTGCTGGTCATTGCCATATCCCCATATATCAAATTTCATATTATTGACAGACATAGCCTCTCTAAACGAGGAAATAATTTCCCATTCGAGTTCTCCAATCGTAACTTGGTCAGCATCTTCGTATATTCTACTAAGAGCATTTTTAAAATCTTCGACTAATGTATATGGAACATCTACATCAAAGTGCATTTCAAATTCATCTAAAATGTATTGAACACCATAATATAAGATTTCGTTGTCGAAGTGGACACCATTAATCGTACCATCAAATTTATGATTGATTTTACATTTCATTGTGCACTCCTTTTACATTTACTACTACAAAATCTACCATAAACACGTTCTTGTACTGGTGGTAGTCTAATACCACAAACACAGCAATGAGTTGCTGATTTAGATACTTTTCTACCTGTTTCAGTATCACCATGTTCTTTATCATATTGTTCCCATTTTAAATCGAATTTCTGTCGCCACGTTAATTCATCTTTCGGTTGTTCAAAAGTTCTACGTGTTGTTGGGTTGCGACAGCATTCGCATAATGTTTCATTATTTGTAACCTCAAATAAGTGGTTACAACTATGACATTTTCGTTGCATAATACCTACTTTCTAACTTATTATAAATTACGAATATAAACAATAGGGATGGGTGACTTTTCATACATGAAGCCGTATGCTATTCTAGCTTGATTTTGTTTCCATTTTCGTTCCAATACAAGAACACCCTCATGAGTACGTATCCAGTGTAAATACATAAATGCAATCGTGTCTTTAGGTTCTATCATCGTACCTCCAAAATTACAATCGAATTTGATTGTTTATAAATATATTTGTATGCTTCTCGCATATCAAGGCTGGCTTTGTTGATATTTAAATAAACTCTATCACGAGGTCTATAAGTATCAACGTCAATATATTTGACTCGGCATAGTTTTTTGTTTATCATAAAACACCCCATGTTCTTATACAACCACTTCGTTGGTATAATAACTGGAAAATTGTTACCGTATTAAGATATATTTTGTTGTTGCAATTACCTAAATAGGTCTTTTCAGCCCATTCCTCATTCCGAAGAAAAATCATTTTGCATTGCTCTCGTTTTATCATTTTACCTCCACTACTTTTACATGTGGCAGTTTCCCATATGCATATCGAAATGCTTCTATTAGACTGATAATAGCATTATCTTCATCAAGATATTGTGGACCTAGAAATCTTACTAATTCAGTACTCAGATATATCATTTCGCAATTATGTTTATTTATTATTTTGTCACCTTATATATCCAACAATTTTTACTATGTTGATATTGATGGTCATATACAACATGGGCAACGAGATTAGCAGTATCGTTATGTGCTATATCTGTATGTCCACATGTCTTAACTGTCCTATAAAATTTTATATGCATTAATTTATGTCTATTTACCACATAATCACCTCTACTTCATAAAAAGATACACCTAAATATTGATATATAAAAAAGTTTTTAAAAGAAGCTCGTCCAAATTGCATTTGTTTAGCAATACATACACTATTTCCAATATACCTATCATATCTGGTAGTTTTCGTATCACATGCAAATTCTTTATATATCATACATTACCTCCTTATTTAACATATCCAGCATAGGTAATTAAGCCAATTCTATATTGCCTGTAAAACAAGTCCTTAATTATAAATGCAGGATTATCGTATATATTAAAGTGCCATATTTTGCGAGGCTGTTGAAGATAATGATGTGCGTATATATGTCTTGTGTATGCTACTTTTCTTGTATCAATCATGTTTTACCACCTCCACGGGATGTAATAAATTAGAATATTTTTTATAAAATATACCGTAAGGTGCTATGAGGTGAGTTCTATAATATCCTCTATTAGATATAAAACATGCTAAATGAGGCTCGTGTCTCACAATAAATAGACATAGCATTGCTCT
>ERZ772956.111-NODE-111-length-67790-cov-75.110947_pt1 | contig 67790 bp, 63 predicted proteins | sample MGYA00580683_ERZ772956 | MGnify/ENA primary metagenome ERZ772956 (study PRJEB29015, sample SAMEA2738077) | human oral metagenome | biome: human oral; feature: human-associated habitat; material: saliva | place: China | collected 2212 ... | reverse complement strand
TCAACGTCGGCGAAGGTGGGCGTCGTCATGGCGCATACGATACCGCGCCGCACGCGCCCAAGGGGACCTCGTCCATGGCCTGCGACCGCTCTCCTTATCGCAGTTATACGCCCGCAGTATGGCCTCAGGCACAACCGCATCACCCCGCGGTGCAGCGACCTCCACCGCCTCTTTCCATTTTCTGCACCCAATACATCCCATGATGCACTTCACATTGTTACGCAATCATTAGGTGGTAATTTCACATCACACCCTTTAGGCTAGGGAACAACACAATAGTTTTTCGCTAACCTAGAAAAGACCCTCTGCAATGAAGTACTTCCGCACCGCCGAGGCCGGGCTTGCCGTCGCCCTATCCCTGACACTAGCCCCTGCCACGACGTTCGCAGCACCATCACAGGCAGACGCTTCTTCCGAAGACACGTCCATCACGGCCCCCAGTAACCCTTCCGTGTCTGAGGAGGATCGAGAAGCAGCTGACGCTCAACAGGCCGAGCAGGACGCTCGAGCGGCCCGCCCCGCCCCGCAACTGCCCCCAGCGCCCACACCGTCAGCGCCTTCGACGCAGACCCCGCCCCTCGTCACCGCACAACCGGACGGGAGCGTCGGCAACGATAAGGTGCACATCCTGTCCCTCGCGGGCGCCGACTGCATCGTCGTCGAGTCGAACGGTCACTTCGGGATCGTGGACGCAGGCGACGACAACGACTACCCAGACGGGTCAGATCCCCGCTACCCATGGCGAGCGAACATCGCAACATGGGGACAGGAAGACCAGGTGCGCCCCTACCTCGACAGTCTGGGCGTGAACTCCTCCAACCTCGACTTCTTCATCGGCACTCACCCACACTCCGACCATATCGGCTGGGCTGACACCCTGATCCACCGGTACCATCCCAAGCACATCTACACGCCCGTCTACGACGACTCGTACTCGGTCGGTGACGCCATAAACCCATTGTGGGACAACCAAAAGGTCTACGATGACCTCGTGACCGCAGCCTCGTGGGCTCAGGGCGCGTATGGGGCGACGTTCAACCAGCACGTCAAGCCCGGACAAGGCGATCTCATCCAGATGGGTGACATGCTCGTCCAGATCATCCCCCTGTCTCCCGGCGAGGAGTACGCGCACCCCGGTAAGCTCGCGAACACGAACCTCATCAGCTACACGGCAAAAATCACGGCCCACGGCCACAGCGCCTACCTGGCTGCCGATCTCGAGAGCGGCGAAGGCAAGGAAGACTATGCTGCTGGCGTGGTCGGCCACGTGGACTGGCTGAAAGCCGGCCACCACGGCCTGTACACGTCGAACAGTGAATCCTTCCTGAACACCCTGTCGCCTTCCCTGGTCATGGATACTGGCTTCGAGTTCCAGACCCCCGATCGCCTCGGCCTGCCCGCGCTGAGGGGACGCTACGAGTGGTTCGACGGCTACTCGATGCGCGCTGCCGGCATCCCGGCCCTCGTCGGCACCTTCACGCCCGGCGGGATCACGCGCCCGCACCTGAACGTCGGCATGGGGCACACGTTCGCATCGACCACGCCGCACACGTACTGGTTCTACGACGGTAAGCCAGCGGTCACACGCGGATGGTGGAAGGGCTTCTACGACGGCTGGCACTACTTCGACGCGTCCGTGTCCGCCGTCGAGAACGGGTGGGTCCAGGACGGAGGCTACTGGTACTGGATGAACGCCTCGTCCGTGATGGCGGCGAGCACCTGGGTTCACGACGGCGGCAAGTGGTACTGGGTGGACGACGCCGGCCACATGGCAAGCGGCGGCTGGCACCGCATCAGCGGCTCCTGGTACTGGCTCAACGGCAACGGGGCGATGGCTACAGGCTGGCTGCTCGACCGCGGCTCCTGGTACTACATGGGTTCGGACGGCGTCATGAAGACCGGGTGGGTCAACGATGGTACCGGCTGGTTCTGGCTCAACCCCTCCAATGGGCGCATGGACGCCGGCGGCTGGCGTAACCTCGGGTCCTGGTACTACCTGGCCGGTAACGGGCGCGCCGTGGAAGGATGGGCACAGATCAGCGGCTCCTGGTACTACATGCAACCCGGCACCGCACAAATGCGCACCGGATGGATCAACGACGGCACCGGCTGGTACCTCCTCGCCCCCAGCGGCGCAATGCGCACCGGCTGGGTCAACGACGGCGACACCTGGTACTGGCTGGCCGGCAACGGCAGAATGCACACAGGCTGGCTCCAGCAGGCCGGGTCCTGGTACTGGCTCAACCCCGACAACGGACACATGGCGGTCGGTGTCGTGAGCGTTGACGGACGCCCGTCCCAGTTCGCCCCATCAGGCCGCTGGCTCGGATACGCATAACACCGCAAGCGCACCCAACCCCCACACACAACCCCAGACACAGACCCCCGCGCGCTCGCGGTGGTTCTCCCCGCTGAGGGAGAACGAAGCGCCCATCTCGACTTCTTTGCGAGGTGGGCGCTTCACTGTTTGCTGAAGAGATGGAAGCAGTTATCTCGTTCTGTGCCCGTTTGCCCAGGCCGTCACCGTCTGCTTCTGCTATGACGACGCTGCGCTCGCGTCGAGGAGGGCCTTCGTCGATGCCTACGAGAGCGGTGTGGTCATCTGGGCAGTCGAAGTTCGACTTATAAAAATGGCCCCGGCCATTTGTGCGTGTGTGCAGCGTTGATATTTGCTGCACCAGAGGCCTGGCCGGGGGTCTGTCAGTACGCGAGCGTACACGGTGCTGGCATTGGGGACAAGGTGCGTGGTCACCAAATGGTGCTTGTAGTGGTCTTGCTACAAGCATTTACGAGATGCAAGCCACGCCATGCTACATGCAAATTGAGTAATGAGTAACCTGCCGGTTATTATAGTGGGGTTGTCCATCCGATCAACGATTAGGAACCCATGAAGATCAAGACCAAGACACTACTACTACGAAAGGCTCTTGGCGCGTTCGCATTTCTGACCATCATCGGAACCGGTGTCGTCACCATGCAGCCAGTCGCCCACGCGGCCGCCCCCGCAGGGTACGAGCTCTCCTGGAGCGATGAGTTCGACGGCTCTAGCCTCGACCCCTCCAAGTGGGGGTACGCCTACGGGTGCTTCGACCCGGCACTGAAGACCCAGACCCACTACACCGACAGCCCCGAGAACGTTCGGGTCGCTGACGGGAACCTGTACATCACGGCGCTCTACTCCCCCACGCGGGTGAAGTGGAACAAAGAGACCCGGAAGATGGAAACCATCGACCGGACTTGCACGCGCACTGAGAACGGCAAGAAGGTCGAGTACGCCGCCCCCTTCACGTCGGCCATGGTGCAGACCAAGGACGATAGCGGCGTCAAGTACTCCATCAAGGGCGACTTCTACGCCGAGGCCCGCATCAAGCTTCCTGAGAATGCGCCATCGTCGTGGTCTTCTTTCTGGACTACAGGCAAGAAGGGCGGCCCGTGGCCCGGCAACGGAGAGATCGACGTGTTCGAGTCGAAGGGCTGGGATGCTTCCTACCTCCAGGCGAACACGCACACGCCCCGCCTGGGTAACCCGTCGAAGTCGGAGCAGCATCACGGCCAGCTAGCGAACGACGGTACCACCCAGTCTCAGTTCCACACGTACGGTGTGGAGAAGACCGGGGACAAGATCACGTTCTACCTGGACGGCGTGCCCAGCCACGTTGTCAACTATAAGGACATCAAGGGAAGCAACCCGTTCCTCGATGAGGACAACGGGATGATCCTCCGCCTCAACCAGATGGTCGGCGGAACCTTCCTAGCCTCGGACACCGGCGACACCAAGTACGTGGATGCCATCCCCTACAAGGACGCCTACACGGGCGCGGGCGCAAGCATGGTCGTCGACTACGTACGCGTCTACAAGAAGGCTGCGAGCGCGGATCCTGCCCCAGTTGTCCCAGCCCCGACCCCGGAGCCGACGACTGAGCCCACCACCGAGCCTGCGCTGCCGACGGATCCCAAGCCTGCCGACCCGACCCCGGCAAACCCGACTCCAGCTGAGCCCACGCCAGCGAACCCCACACCGGAAACTCCAGCTCCAGCTGAACCCACACCCGCCGACCCAACACCGGCACCGGAAACACCCGCACCTGCTCCAGCTCCGACAGAGCAGCCCACCCCAGAGAGCCCCGCCCCCGCAGTCGAAACCCCCGCACCGAGCGCAACAACACCCGCTCCAACCGTGGAACCGGCTGCTCCGGCAAACCCTACCGAGGGGGCCACTCCTGGTACCGACGTGGTGCATGGGGCCGGTCCCTCTACGTCTACAACTGGGACCGATGGAGCGGTTACTGGTGGGGCACTCCCCGCTGGTACAGCCCCTACCGCTACTACCAGTGGTGGTGACGGCACCCTAGCGAAGACCGGCGCAGACACCAACATCCTCGTCGGCTCACTGGCCTCGGTCACCGCAGGAGGCATTCTTCTTGCCATGCGGCGACGTAAAGCCCGACAGTACGCGCGCTCCTAAGCGCCACCATCCAGAACGCCCCAGGGGGCCGCAGACACGCGCTGCACGCCCCTTGGGGCGTTCCCATACCCACCGACCTCTATGGCTCCCAGACGGGCCTCTATGAGAGGCACACAGGCTCCTATGAGCGCATTTCGCTAGAACACGGGCCCCTATGACATAGAGACCACCTCCTATGACATAGAAACATGCCTCTATGAAAGGCTGCGAGCATACAGGATCGCCCCAGAGGGACAGTCAGTACGTTCCCTCTGGGGCGCTCTGCCGGGGGTTGGTTACTTGGTGATGTTGGTTCTCACGAGGAGGCCTCGCTGGCCTGGCAGGGCCTTCTCCACGACCATGGTGGGCATGGCGACCCCACGCTGGCGGGCGATGTACAGGATATCCGCCGGCGTCAGGATAGTCGCTAGGAGCTCACGCCCCCCAACGAGAGACCTCCGTGTCTTGTTGTCACTGCCGGCAACGAAGTAGTACACCGGGTCCTTCGAGGAGTGCACATCGTCCATGAACATCTCAAACGCCCGCTCCTCACGCCGTGCGCCGGCACGCAGATCCCACATTCCATCGCTGCTGCGCTTGTAGCAGTCGAAGCTCAGCGCGTAGCAACTGGGTCCGTGAGTAACCATGACTTTCACGGCCTCCTTTTCGCCGACGTGGGTGAGGATGTGGACCTCGTCAGCGAGTTTATCTTCCCGGAGGTCGAAGATGCCGGCCTCACCCTCGGGGCGCTGGAGATACGCGACTATGTCCCAAGTGATAGAGCGTGCAGCCTCGCCTTTAAAGATCACCGGATAGCCGGGCTCCACGTAATCACGCAGCCACGAGATGACTTCCTCAAAGGCATACTTGGAGGGCTTGGGGGATGCGACAAGCTCATTAACGTCCTCCACCCTCTGCATATCCCGCCCCGGATGAACTGCGCTCACCTTAGCGATGGTTTCCGCAATCTCGCGACGCGGATCCACAGGATCATCATCCTCGAGGAGTTCACGCTCCCAATCAGCCAACTCCTCAGAAGAGTCACTACCACCCGTAGCGGTAACGGGAGCCTCGGTGTAGGGGATTGTGGGAGGTGCATCTTCTGTGACGGACTTTGTAGCGTCCTTGTCCAGCAGCTCTAGGGCTTCTGCTGAAAGCTCTGCCCTATCTAGCAGCTTGAAGAAGTCTTCAAGCCCCATACGCAAGTACTCCTCGTAGGAGATTTGCCTTTCGTTCAGTGGAACGTCATAGCCGTTCCGCTCGTCGAGTTCCAGAAGTTTGCGCTCGCAAGCAATGGAGATGCCTCGCTTAACTGCCAGTTCTCGAAGCAATGCGTTTGTTGTCGGCTGATCAAGCACGAACGCGAGTTCTGTATCATCCGGTGTTGTACGCAGTACAGAGCTTTCGCACAGTGCACGTTGCGCATCAAACCTAGCGCGCAACGTCACGTCAGTAGAATCGATGCAGTTGTCAAATTGGGGGTGGACCCACTCTCCATTCACGTCAAGAGTGAGCACATATTTTGCGCCATCCTCCTTATTTGGTGCCGAAAGTTGCACTGCTGAAGCAGTGGACGCATAGTCCCAATCGAGCATCAATGCCTTTCGGATCGGATTATGCATCCAGTACCCCTCAATGGGGATACCTGCGATAAGGTCCATCGCTTCCTCGTGGCTAATGGCAGTTAGAGCTTCGATTGAATCCTCTCGCTTCTGGTAGTCGTGCTTAATACTGCCATTCTCAAAAGGCGCGGGCTTGAGTTCACGCTTACGAATACCCTTAACGATCATTCCGTCATTATCTTCGTTTTCTGACGTGCGGAATGCGACGTACTCGCGTACCTCTTGGGCCTCCTTATGGAAGCGCTCCTTTTGCTCGCCGAACCACCACGTGAGGAGTTCCAGCTGCTCGTATTTGTTCTCTGGGTAGAAGACTGATGTCCACCCCTGGCTGTCAGAGAAATACTCTGTTCGCCCGCTCTGCATTGAGGCATCATTGGCGATATGGAGAATTACGTCAGCTGTAGCAGCTAGGAGAGCACGGATCTCAATAGGGTACGCATACACATACCCACTAGAATCTGCTTCTCTGGAGTTTGCGAGCAACAAGCCAACTCCTTCAGGGTTCTCGACAAAGATCTCTCCATCGTTCTCAATAACAGGAATGCGAGCTTCCCAGCCGCGGTTGCTATGCACACCCTTGCAAGAAGCAGCGACGAGAGTGGCGGGGAGACCTTCACCGGAAGCTGTTCCCTTCCGCTTAATCAGTGAGACAGACATGCGCCAAGGGTGGCGTTCTGTCATCGAGTGAAGAGCGCCAACAGCGCGACGGTATGCTCGTGGTGCCGCACGATACATGTTGACACGATCCTCTAGCACCTTGCTGTTCTTGTCGGAGTCGAGGAGTAGGGCGATGAGGCGTTGCATAGGGGGTTACTTCCTTTCAGGTTGTGCTGCGTCGGGGTTGAGAGTGAATCGTTGTCCGCGCAGCATGAGTGCGTACTGTGTGAGTGTTCGCGCGGGCGTTGTGGCGGGTAGTAGGAGCGGCGGTTGGGTGATGGCTGTTTCGACGCTGGTTTCGGGGATGCCTAGCAGTGGTGTGTTGGCGCGGACCCAGGCGTGCCAGTGTGCCCACATGCGTTCGCATGACTGTGGTGATGGGGTGGTTCTCCCTTCCTCCCACAGTTCTGCGTCGCGCGTGGAGCCCGCGCCCGTGATGTCGGCCCACACGGCCATGGGAGTGGCTGATGCTTCGCGTAGGGCTTTGATGACGGGAGGAGGGAGGAGGCGCGCTTCGCGGACGGCTTGGAGGCGCAGCTCGTGTTCCTCGTGTGCGGCCTGGTGGGTGCGGGTAAAGCCGTCGAAGATGACACTGAGGGCCGTGAGCTTGTCGTCTTCCCGCCTGGCGGCTTCGCGCACCCCGTACATGGCTTTGCGCCCGTCCATGGCTTCGATGTAGGCCAGGCATGACGTGGCCTCGTCCTGCCCGAAGACCCTGCACGCCTCCTGTACGGCTTCCTCACTGTCGGCGACGGTGATGAGGTGGATGCCCGCGCGGGACGGCTCCCGTGGGAGCGTCACGAGGACTGACGGGCGCACGAGACGCTTCTGGGCGGCCACCTCCAGGTAGTTTTCCGCGGCGACGACTTCGGGAGCCTTAACGAAGCTAGGGGACTGCGCCCACTCCTCGAGGGTGTCGATGCAGTGGCGCGCGTGAGCGTCCTTGGGGAGGACGTCCTGGAACCAGTCCTCAAGGAACTCCCGCATAGCGCCTTCATCGCGCACGTTGATATGGCCCTCCGTGTGGCGGTCCCACAACGTAACGTAGAAGCTCCCATTCGCCGCCTCCACGTCAGCCCTCCAACCCGAGAGTAGGCGGGGTCACGACACTCACCTTGAGCGTGCGGTGACGCTTCTCCACAGACGGGTGGATTATGTGCGTCACGACGTGACTGACCGTGTATGGCCCAGACCCGTACACCTGCGTAATCGCCACGTCCAGCGTACAGCCGGTAGCCGCAAGGAGGTCCTGTGCGAAACTCGCGAGTGGAGTCAACTCCTTCTTGCTGAGCGTATCGTCAACTCCCATAGTCGCACCATTGACGTTGCGGGCCGTCGCTTCGGCGCTCCCTTTGCCGCCGTTCAAGACGACCTCTTTGAGGACGTGCTCGACGCAACTGTAGGCCCCATTCGAACGCAGCTGCTCAGGCGTGTTAATGGCATAGTCCGCGAGGATCTGCCACGCAGCTTCCATCCCCGCTGCGGGACCGGTGAGGCGCGCTTCGACAGTGATGTGATACAATGTTTCCTCCTTGTCTGGTTGGTTTCGCGCTCACTGAATGAGCGTTGCTGTGTTGGTGCCGCGTCTACTTAGTGCGGCGTTCACTTGTGCTGCCTTTCTATCGTTGTTATTTCTGTTGCTCCCTATTACTGAGGGTTGATAATGAACAGCAGGATGACAGGCGACAGAGCAAGCAAAGCCCCGCCAGTAAGGCCGAAGAACACCTGTTGGCCGTAAGTCAGCGTGAGAAAACCCTTCAGTTTTTCCTTTAGATTGGGGCTGCGGCGTAGACACATTGTGTATTCATCCCTTCGTGCCAGCCATGCAGGGTGTGTATGGAAAACACCGTTGGTTGACTGCCCCGCAGTCTTATCCAGTTCCTTTGCAGCTACCATGCGCCAGTAGCGCATACGTTCTTCGTACTTGAAAGTACGGTTCTTCCTGAATTGGGTTTCGTACCACTGTGCGAGTGCTTCTGCGGCACGACGAGTCATCCAAAACTTGTCACGCCCGCTCACGATGTACGTTTCGTCACAAGCTTTATTCCAGCGCTCGATGAGATCGTGAAGCGCAGCATGATTCTTGCTGATTTCTGGCTTGTACATGTGTTCTCCTATTACCGATGATTGAGTAGTGCTTGGGTGTGGGCCATGATGCGCACGAGCGAGTCGATGCGGGCTTCTGGCGTAGCGCTGGGGGTGCGCCAGGTGTTCCAGTCGTCGGTGCTGCCGTTGTCGGCGTTGTAGGCGTTGTAGGCGTTGAGTGCTCGCGTGAGCACCTGGTAGTGATTCTCTCCTGCGAGAGCCGTGGTCTCGGCGCGCAGGATAGTTGCCGCGGCTCCCAGGAGAATGATGAGGTCTGCGGGGGAACGCAGGGGGTCACCGTCGAGTTCCGCGTCCGCGTACGCGCCGAGGATCGTTCGTTCAGCGTCGATAGCTGCGGGGGCGAGTGGGGCCCGATCGTAACGCCAGGCGATCTCCTGGTCAAGGAGGCCGGCCCCGATAATGACGGTGTGCGTCGTGGCTTCCGCAACTTCGCGGGTGTCAGCGGTGGGCATTCTGGCGGCTCCCCACTGAAATCCATGTCGCACTGGCGATAACGAATGCGACGCCGACAACGCCGAAGGAGACGCCGATCCAGTAGTCCCACGCGCCTCCATCACCAACGGCGGTCAGGTGGATGAGGAGGGCAATGAGTAGGAGGGCGCTTGTGAGGGCTCCTGTTACGAATGCGTATGCTTGCCGCATTTGCTTCTCCTTCTTTGCTTTCTGGTGTTGATTGGTAGTTTAGTCGGTTTTATCTTGCGCGCAAGCGTGTTTATGTACCAAATTGGTTAAATGGATCACATGAGGGGAGGAAGGGGGAGAGACAAAAACAGGACCGGCCCAAACCCACACGGAGAGGTTCAGGCCGGCCCATAACCCAGAAAGCGGAAGGAACCCAAAGGGTCACCGCCAGACCGATCATACACGCCAAACGACTGACCAGTCCACTCAAGACCCCGCTTGTCTGGAGCTAACAGCTACACGCAGCATCGGCGTTCGTCATCATTGCGTGTCCCCTCCCGGCTATAGGGCTTCACCCTTGTAGACGTGGGCCTGGTGGTTGCCGAACCAGATGGAGTGGTCGATGCGGCTGGGTCTGCGCATTAGTTTCTCGTCGCTCGCATATGCCCCTGGGATGGGGAAAACGAACCAGGAACCCATGAAACCTTCTCCCCTTCGCATCTGAAGTTCCTGAGCCCAGATCGTCTTGGCTGTCGCTCGAACGACCTCGTAGCACTTGTCGCCCACACGGAGGATGGTGCCGACGGGCATAAGCGGGGTGGTAGGTGTGGTAGCCATTGTGTTGTTCTTTCTTTGTTGGTCTTGGCTGTTAGCTGTCGTATCTGGGGTCATGGACTTCGCCATGGTAGCGGTGCACTTGGAGACCTCTGATGTAGAGACCTCCATTTTTGTGGAGGCGACAGGGGATGACGGTGTCGTTAACGAAGCCACCCTGAACGGGGATGCGAGCGAAGTCAAAGGTGCGCAGGACAAACGCTTCGACGGTTGTCACTTGACGCAGCCAGACTGTTTTCGGCGCGCTGCGCACAACTTCGTAGTAGTAAATGCCTTCACGCGGATCATAGACGCGGACTATGGCTTCAACTGGCATGAGAGGCTTGGGCTTATCCGTGAGAGGTTCCTATTCAGGCTTGTGTACGATGTCCTTGGTCGGGTGGAGGCGGGTGTTCGCGTTGGGGCGGATGCTGCCTGTGTTGTCGATGCGACGCATGATGGGGTCTCCGATCAGGGTTGAGCGGCTGATCGTCGGCGGCGCGGTTCTCGAGTGGGTGACTTCGAGTTCTTGGAGCCAGAGAGTCTTCTCGGTGCGCTTTACGACCTTCCAAGCGCGCTCAGCTACCGGGGACCAGTAGATCGTCCCCACTGGGGGGAGAGTGAAGCGGTCACCAATGTGAGGCATGGTCTCGTAGCTCCCTCTTCTACTGGCCGGGCCGGTAGATGTCGCCGTACAGGTCCGCGTACACGCCCTTGTGGATGCACAGGCACGCATCTTGGAGGACTCGGCACTGACGTAGAGGAACGTCCGTGCGGATCATGCCGAGCATGGGTTCTCCTGCGGTGTTGGTGACGAGTTGGCGTAGCCACACGGTTTTTTCGGTGCGGCGTTCGACCTGCCAGTACTCGTCCTCGCGTAGGCGCGTGTAGTGCCTCATGCGGCTTAGCCGATAGATGGTTCCGATCGGTGGTGCGACGAGCTCGTGCTTCGTCATGTTCTTTGGCCCTTCCTTTCTTCGTGGGTACGTGGATGCTACCTGTAGCTCCTGCGGGGGGGGGAGCATAGGCGCGCCGACAGGATGGGCGTAATCGAATCTTCCTGTCGCTCATCCCTAAGCCGACGCGCCGTCACGCACACTGTCAGTGTTTGATCCGCCCTTGCTCGTCACGCGCAGAACCCAGTCCGACTTCCGGGAATGTCACGTGAGCGAGACCCGCGTTGAACGCAAACCTGGCCGCACCAGTATGAGACAGTAACAGGCGCTCCTGCGCGGGGGTCGGGTCAAGCGCGACCTTGACAGCCTCAAACACCACGCTCACCCCTTCTCATACTTGGTCGGTGAATATAACGCACAATAGCAACCCAAAGCCACAGCAGCTCACCAGCAGCCCATGGAGGTGAACGACGCGGGTGGGACGGGGAGGCCGTCGATGCAGGCCTGGCACATGAGTTGTCCGCCTCGTTCGCAGTAGATCTTGTAGGCGTTCACGGCTGTGGTCCGGAACGTGTGGGCGTTGATGCACCACCAGGTGTAGGTCTTGGTGGGGTCGCCTTCCCAGATGGGCGTGTTCTCGCGCCAGTAGGGGGCGAGTGCTGCTGCGTCCACGTAGGGGATCTCAGTGTCTTTGGAGCTCATCGTGGGTACCTGTTTCCGTATTGGCCGTTGATGGCCCGTTCGAGGCCGTAGTTGAGGATGCTTTCAGCCCAGCGCGTGGGTCGGGCGTGCTCTCCTGTGTATGCGGGGCATTCTCCTTCGCCGTTGGGGCCAATTGTGAGGAGGACGCTCGAGCGGGCCTTGTTGATGTAGAGGCCTGTGGGGTTGGTGCGTGTGTGGGGGCGTTTCCCAGAGTGGCTGAGCCAGGCTGAGGTGTCGTCGTAGCCCAGCTGGAGGGCGTGGTAGTCGCGGATCTGGGAGATGAGAAGCCCCATGACAGAGGCGTCCTCTGTGAGGATTGCGCGCAGGTGTGAGACAGAGAGGGTGTCGGGAGAGACGAAGATTGCAGCGTTCGCCCGACCGTCTACTGCACCTGCTTTCTTGAACGGCGCGTACGTCATCTCGTAGTCGTTGATGACATGGAAGTCATTGATGATCTTGCGCATGTCGGGCGCATGAACGATGGAGCCGTCGAGGTTAACCATGAGCGCATTAATGCTTCCTTTTTCGGTGATGATCACCGAGTTCGGGTCCGCAAAGTCCATGTAGTACGAGTACTGCTTGCCGGGGTCGAAACACTCGGAGAGGAGGTCGGTGAGGCCGAGGTCGCGTGGGGTGCCGATCTGGAAGAGATCCGTCCACGTCAGGATGAAGCTGTAGGAGGCGTCTAGGATTCGGACGATGGTTTCGGGCTTCGCCTCGTGGCCTTCCCATTGGATGCCTGCCCGCTGTGGGTTCTTGCTGCGGCCTCTCTGCACTTTGATGTTGAGGAGGTCTTCGAGCGGAAGATGATTGTGGGGGATGTGGTTGGGGTACATGGGGGTTCCTTTCAGGCGTAGTGTGAGATGCCGACGGCTCCGATCTGGATGCCGCTCTGGTTACGGATGGGTTCGCCGGGGACTCGAATGTCTGGGCGGTGGTAGATCTTGAGGGCTTCGGCGGCGACGCGCGACACGATGAAGAACACGCCGGGGATCGGGTTCGGAAGGCCGATGCACTGTTCGGGGTGGTTGATGTTCAGCGTCTCGGGGATACCGGGGATCATTTCCGGTAGTGGCTGGTATTCGTCGGGGACTCGGACGACTGTGCCCGACGGCGGGATGACGCACAGGACGGTCACCTTGTCGTATCCGTAGATGGTGAGCGGGTGCGGGGTGCCGTTGACGTAGATGACGCCGTTTCCGATGGTGACACCTACGAGAGGGCCAACACTGGTCTCGATTGCGACGTTGCGCAGCATGTGAGTGTGTCCTTTCTAGCTTACTTGTGGAGCGTCGTAAACCAGCTGGTTTGACCGTTTAGGAGCGGCTTCGCTCGTGTCGCGTCGAGGACGACCACGGGCGGGGGCGTGTGGTTGGGGCCGGGGCCGCTGGCGGTCACTGCCGCCCACGCCGCCTGGTAGTTGTCGTCAGGCTGGCTGGGGGTGCGGTAACCGGCGACGTAGAGCGTCGGGGTCGCGCCGAGGGTAGCGAGGTCGAACATAGACGCGACGGGCGTGGTGGGGGTCTGGCTCCACGGGTAGACGAGCGCAGCCATGTCCCACCCGTCGGGGAGATTGCGGACCTGGAGGTGGTTGTCTGCGTCGAGTCTGCGGAACATGGCCTCCCATGTGGCCATGGAGGCATTGGCGGTGACCATGTTCGTCACATTGTCCGCGTCGGGGGTTCCGGCGCTCATGTAGGCGACGTAGAGGACAGGTGTCGCGCCGTCGGAGAGGAACACGTACCCGTCGAGGCTGGCGGGGCAGTCAGTGGGGGTGTCGGTGAGTGTGGGCGCGTAGGCGACGGGGTAGATGCCAGCCTTGATGTACTGGTAGCGGCTGGTGAGCGCGTCTTGGACCTGCTTGCGCTGCGAGAGGCAGGTGTCGTGGTAGGCGACGTTGCTGGTGTTCCAGGCTGCACCGTCAGGGAGGGATGGGAACAGCGTCCAGTCGGTTGTGTCGCCGTTGGCTGGCTTGTCGGTGCGGGTCTTGTCGAGGCCTCGTTCTGACCGGCGGGTGATGTCTTCGACGTGGGATTGGGCCTCCTGGTATGCGTCGCGCTCAGGGTTGAACGCGCCGGCCAGGTGCATCGCGATAGCGACGATGACGACGACGAGGAGGAGGAGGGCTATGGGGATCGTGAACACGGCGGCTGTGCGGGCTTTCTCCTGCCCTTCTTCGCTCTCGTAGTCCCAGGAGTCGATCGCGGATTCTGCGCGCTTGTAGGGGCTGCGGGGGAGTCTCATAGCTTGTCTCTTTCTGGAGCGTTGACGGCTCCCAGGTAGCGGGTGATGAGTCCTCGGTGCTCGGGGTGTCGGGTGATGAACTCCCAGAGGTTGTTTGCCGCCGCTGGGTGGATGAACGCGTTTTCGATCATGACGGTCAGGTTCACGCCTTCGCGCTCGTACCGCTCAGCGATGGCCTGTATCTCGCGGGCGGGTTCCGCGTCCTCGTCGTAGATGCCGAAATGGTGATCGGGCTTGTACGCTTCGGGGACTCGGTTGATGAGTTCGTGCTCTGTGAGCCCGTATGCGGTGACGGCGAGTGGGCTGCCGTCGCTGGCGTGATCGGTCAGGAGGGGGATGTCGCGCTGCCACATGCTGCGCTGCCTGTGCCCGGCGTTGACTGCGACGGTACGCGAGTAGGCTGCGGTGTTGAGCTTCACGGCCTTGTCGGGGTTCGCCAGGAAGCTGGTGACGATCTCGACGGTCGGCACGTCAACGTGTTTGGCGATGGTGTCGATGTCTGCGAAGAGGCCCCAGACCTGGTGGTGGCTGGGGCGACGCACGCGGGGGAAGTACTTCACGCTGCGCTCTTCGAGATTTGCGCGAGGCGCTGCTCGCGTAGGAAGTCCTTCAGCCAGTCCAGGCTGTAGGCGGTGGAGTCGTTCTGTTCCATGTCATTCTCCGATCGCCGAAGTAGCGTTGGTGGCCGTGGGGCGCGCGCACGCGGCGAGGACGAACAGGTTCACGCCGGGGACCCCGAGCAGGAACATGAGTGCCCAGTTGTAGCCCGCGTCAACGAGCCTGCGGCTTGTTGCGGCGAGGAACGGGAACGTCTGAATAAGGAGCCAGATTGAGAATCCGATCAGCCACGGGACAGCGGTCATGATCGACTCATGCCGGGTACGGAAGATACTTCCGTGCGTTGTAGCGACGAAAATAACGGCAGTTGTCCAGAAGTACCAGACGACTGCCGTCGTGGCGGCGTAGAAGCCTGCGACGGTCCAGTAATCACGCCTGTTCATGGGCGTGTCGAAGTCAAGGGCCTGCGTGTAGAAGCCCTTGAGTGCAGCTCCTAGCTGCTTGATTGGGGTGGACATGATGGTTGGGTTACCTTTCTGTGTTGGTTTCGTCAGGCATGATGCTGACGTACTCTTCTGGCTCACGTGGCGCGTTGAGAAGCGCCTTAGCCTTCGGGTTGGCTCTGATCGTGACTTCGACGACGGGCTGGGGGAGGCGGTCGATGCCCTGCCACATGAGGGGCCGGATCAGGTTCCGGTACTTCTCAGGCTGATGCCCCTCCCATAGGATCCGCGCGATGATGGGGGAGCGCACCTGGAAGATGACCGGGTGCTGAACCTTCTTCGCGAGCGCCGGGAGGGCGAGGGTCAGCTTCGTGAGGAGTTCCCCGGTGCGGCTGACGTTCTCCGCGTCGGATGGACGGTATGTGCGCCACCAGACGGGCTCCTTAACGCCCTTGATGAACAGGGCGACGCACGTGTGTCCGGCGGCGTTCGTGTAGACGCTGATGATGTTGCGCGGGGTCTTACGTGGGGTCACTTCTTCTCCAGTTGCTTCCAGGCCGTCGTAATGTCCGTCTCGAACTCGAGGAGGGTTTCGTACACGCGCCCGGCGTGTAGGGACACTGTGTCGTTGGGGATCGCGAGGCGGGCCTGCACGTAGGGCACACCACCGTCCTTGATGGGCTTGTACGATCGCTCGAGCGGCACGTCGTCAGCGAATAGCGCTTCGGCTTCATCGCGACCCACGTGGGGCAGATGAGGGAGAGCGACGAACTCAGCCGGCGTCAGATCTGCTGCTGCGACCGCTTCGCTGATGTCATCCGCGAGCGCGGGGTCCGCGCCTTCGTAGAGAGACTCCCCTGAGTGTGCGGTGAGGATCGAGAGCGGGTTACGGGTCTTGGTCTGCTCGACGTACCTGTACACGTCGTCAGGGCTGACGGTCGTAGCGCCGATCCCCTGAACAGCGTGGTAGGCGCTTTCCTCGATCTTCGCGGGGCAGCGCGGGTTCACGCAGGTGATGAGCGTGAGGTCGATTCTGGACGCGAGGGGCCACTCGCATCGCGGGCACTGCGCGGGGAGTGCTGATGCGAGCTTGGGGGCGACGCTGTGTAGGCGTTTGGCGACCTCGGTGATGAGGGGCACCGGCTCACTCCTTCCTGTGGGATGTTTCGTTACCCTCATAGTTTATCGCATTTTTGGGTAAATTCACGGGGAATAGCTCGTTGTGGACACGTTTAGGGAATGGGAAACCCCCTGCCGTTCCCAGAGCGGGTGCCGGCAGGGGGCCTAGAGGTTCTACGAGGTCATAGCCAGGACGACGGTAGGCCTCGCTTGGCGAGCTCGTGCTTGATGCGGTCGGCGACTGCGCGCGCACACGCGAGATGTGGACTGTCCACCCCGTAGCGTTCGCCGATGTCGCGGAGGCGGTCCTTCATGCGCATGGGTGCGCCGGTTGGGGAGGTCGTCATGTCGGCGGCGTTGACGATCAGGAGGTCGTCGTTCATGACGCCGACGTTCGGGTCTCCGTGGTCGTAGATGGCATCCGTCGCGAACCCGAGGTCGGCAAGGACTCTGCCGCCCGCGTGGGCGTGGTCAGCCGGGTCGAAGGCGTAGCCCACGTCATGCAGGAACCCCAGGATGTAGAGCTGGCGCGCCTGGTCTTCGGTCTTCCCGAAGATGGTTGTGGCGATCTCGTAGGCGCGGTTCGCCGTGGCGTTCATGTGCGCGAGGCGATTGGGTGTAAGGGGGGTGAGCGTGGTGGTCATGCGCGGGATCCTTTCAGAGGTTGATGCGAGCGCGGATATGGTCGAGGCTGACTGGCTTATACGCCCACGCGTCTACTCCGACGTTGACGTCGAAGCATCCCCATTCGGGGCGGGTGGGCGTTTGGTCGTGGGTGTGGCCGTAGAGGAGGACGTGGGTTTCGTCGCAGGTGAGTGAGTTGCTGTAGAGGACTTTCGGGTCGAAGGCGTTGGATGAGCAGCCGGCGGGGACGCCTGTGTGGGCAACCGTGTTGGCGACCTGCGTGGACGGATAGTGTGACAGGATGAGCGGCGGCATGTCGGCGACCTGGAGGACCATCGTATCGGTGATCGTGGAGAACACTTCCGCGAGGCGCAGCGTCGCCCACCTGGCTTTCGGGTCGTGGTTGCCGCGGATGAGGTGCATGTGTTTGTAGCCGACGCGCCTAGCGACGGGTGTCAGGAGTGTGACGGCATGATCGATGTCGCGCTTCCTGCCGAGCGAGAGGTCACCAAGGATGTAAAGGTCGTCCCCGGATTGGAGGCAGCGCAGAAGATTGCTGACGATGGCCTGGTCGTGCTGTTCGACGCTGCGAGCTCCACGGTGCACGAGGGCGACGTTCTCGTGGCCAAGGTGCAGGTCGCTGGTGAACCAGTGCGTCATGGGCGAGCGCCTTCCATGGTTTCGTATGCGGCGACGATGCTGTCGCGTAGGGCGACGTAGAAGTCCCGGTTGATGGGGTGGTAGACCTCGTAACGTCGCCCTTTGGAGGGGTTGTACTGTGAGGGCATTCGGAGGCTGTAGGTCGCGTCGGGTTCTCTGATGAGGCGCATGTCTGTGATGACGAGGAAGTCGCCGATGTAGGCGGCTGCTTCGCAGAGGAACCCGCGTGTTGTGTCGTCGGGGATGTGGGTGATCTTCACGCGCGTGATCTCGGGTCTCATAGGTAGAGCCGTCCTTGTCTGCTGACGATGTTGCCGACGCGGATCTGCTTTTCGACGGCGGCGCGGGGGAAGTAGCGGATGGTGTCCTCATAGGTCGCGCCGGGGTGGGCGCGTAGGAACTCGCTGATGGTGGCTGGGGCCTCGTACACGGACTCCGTGACTGCCCCTGTAGGCGCGTGTGTGGCGCGAACGGGCTTCGACGCTACCACTGGGCCTTTGGTGCGCCCTACGGCGCTCTGTGGGGCTTGCTGAGTGCAACGGCGGCGATCGCTGCTAGGGTCACGGCTAGGGGTCTTGCTGCTCGTCGTTTTGGTCTGGGTGACGCGGCTGCGGGTGGCCTTCCGGTTGGGAGTACTTGGCGCTGGCCGTTGACGGTTAGGATCAGCACTCATGGCCTCCAGTTCAGAGTCGGGGAAGCTACTGACAAGAGCCGTGAGTGCATCACCGGTCAGGGGTGCTTCACCTTGGATCCGTCGTAGGGGCTCGATGTACTCCGAGCGGGTGGCCGGAGTGATTGGGCGCGGGTGGGAGAGGAACGCGAAGCCTTGCTCTCGTTCTGTCTGCTCGAACTCGTCGAACATCTCCTGCATGAGGGCTTCGTAGTCGCCGGTGCCGATCACCCGGTTCTGGTGGTAGGTGGTTTGGGCGTCTTGGATCTGCTGTGCGACGTCGGGGTCGATGTCCAGGATCATGGTTCACGTCTCCTAGATGATTTCGTCGATTTTGTCCCAGAAGGCGTCACTGTCGAGGTTGGCGCTTTCCTCAGGAGTCAACGCAGGAGGCTCTTCCACGACCTCCCACTTGTCGCCAGTCTGCTCGTCGCGCGTATCTGGCGCGTCTGATTCTGGCGTATCGGGGGCTTCGACAACAACAGACTTTTCCAGGATGGCGTCCACGACGTCCGCAGTCTCTTCTGGGGCCTTGTCTCTGAACGCGCCGCGGATTGAAGGACCTCCCTCCTCGCGGGTTTCGTCCATCGTGTGACTGTCCTTGACGCGCGAGAACAGTGCTGCTGAGCTTCTACGGCGCTTCCCCCCGGTCTTACGAGGTGCCGGCGCAGGCTCCGGTGCCGACGTGGGTGCCAGCGCGGGTGCTGGTGCGGGTTCTTCTGGACGTCCGAACGGGGCTGCGTGACGCTGCCAGCGATCAGCGGCTGGAGGGGTTGCAGGCGCGGCTGGCTCTTCGGCGGGACGCGCGGGGTCGAGCTTGTCCCAGTAGCGGCCAATGTAGGACTCGAGGCGTTCCATGCCCTTCGTGTCGGGGGCGAGGACTGCTGCTCGAAGGTACGTGGGTACGCCGTCGTTGATGTCGGCGATGCGTACCGCCACGTCGCCGGCGTTGGAGAGCTTGTAGGGGAACTCGCTGGCCGAGTTCAGGCCGAGGTTTTCGGCGGCGCTCGCGTCGCTGGCTGACTTCGCAGTGATGCGCACGGAGATCAGCTCGGACACGCTCTTGGGGATCACGTCGTTCTTCACGCGGTGGGGGATGAAGATGGCACGCATACCCAGGGCCGGGAACTCGGACACGAACCGCTCGATGAGCTCACGGTACTCGCGAGCGTCTTCCTTGCCCATGGCGTTGGCGAGGGACATCATCTCATCGAGGACGACGTACAGGAACGGGAAAGCGACTTCGGGGTGATCGCGTCGGAACTCGAGGACGTTGACGTACCCGTACTGCCGCATGATGTTCTTGCGGCGTGGGGCTTCGGTGTTGACGAGGTAACGGAGCATGTCGATCACCGAGTCCACGGTGTACTCCTTGCGGCGCACGTGCGGCAGGCTGTAGTTGGCGTACTCGCTGATCTGGTTCTTCGGGTCACCGATGTACAGGTGCAGGTCGTTGGGACTCATGTAGGCGCACATCTGGTTGAGGATGAGCTTAACGATCCACGACTTACCGCTTCGAGGTTCACCGGAGACGACGATGGCAGGTGCCTTGAGGAGATCCACGTACTCAACCTTGCCGTCGCCGGTAGTACCGATAACGACGGGCATCTCGTTCTTGGGGTCGCGCACGAACTTCTGCGCGTCGGTGGACGAGGCGTACATGTCCGCGAGGGAGATCATGTCGATCTTCGTCCCCTTGTAGATGCTGATGAACGCGCGGGACCCGGACTCGGCACTGGTTGCGTAGGCGTTGGGGTATTCGAGGTTGCCGTTGTCGTCGTACTTGTAGATGTTGGCGACCTCATCGGCGATTGCCTGGGTCTTCATGCGGGGGGTGCGGCTGATCGTCAGCTTGAACATGAAGGGGTTCTCGGAGGCGTCCTTGAGGTCCGGGAGAAGATCCTCGCGGGTGCCGACCTGCTTGGCTGCATCGCGGATGAGCTCAGCCCAGATCGCCCACTCTGCGCTGCCTTCACGGATGTTGCGCATATCTGCGAACTTAGGGCTGATCGACGGCAGGCCCTTCGTTAGGGTCTCGTAGATGAACTGGCGGGTCTGGGTGCCCTGCTTCATGTCCAGGTTCTCGAGGTCGGACTCGAGGGAGTCGTAGTCCACGTCCTCAACGGGTTCCTCGTCGGGGATGAGGTCGTTCCAGTCCCACCCGTCCGCTTCAGGCTCGGGCTCGGGGGTTGGGGCGCTCGCGGGTTCTGGCTCGTCGAACACGGGGAGGGGCTGCGGGTCAGCGACGGGTTCCGGTTCCGGCTCGGGGTCTGGGCGGCGTAGCTGCTCGCGCACGTCATCTTTCTGGTCGATGAGGTAACCACCGGCAAAGGTCGCGATACCGACGAGGGCGGAGACGGCTGCACCGACCAGGATGTAGTAGCCGACGGTGAGCGCTGGAAGGAAGTTCGACAGGAGCCACATGCCCGCGCCCGCTACTGAGACGACGCCGCTGGTCTTCATGGTTGTAGCGCCCATGCCGCTCACGGACGCCGCCGTATGGTTCTTTGCTGCGACTACGGCGGCTTTCGTGAACTCGTAGGAGTTGCGGCCAGCTTTCGACGCTGCCTGATGCGCAGCCTGGCTGATTGCCTCTGATGCTGTCTGCGGCTGCTGTCCTGACTGGCCGAAGGACGCGGGCGGCGGACCCTGCTGGCCGAAGGATGGGGAGAACGGGTCAGCGGACGGGCCTCCGAACGGCGACGGGGAAGACGAACCGAAACCGGAGCGGGAGGACCCGAAGGGGTCCTTACTGCCGCCGCCGAACGGGCTGTCGAAGGAGGACGAGCGCGACGAACTACCGAAGGGATCCAGAGCAGGGGCGCTGGAGGGTCCGGAGTCCATGCCCCAAACTGAGTCATCGCCCATGCCGGGCGCGAACTCAGGTTCCTGGTTGCGGGCGTTGAAGCGTGCGAGCGCGTCGTCGCCGTTGGTGGGGATGGCCATAACCGTTAGGCCTTTCTGTGAGTTAGCGGACTGTGATGAGAGCGATGACGAAGGCGACGACTGCGACGATGCAGGAGATCGCGTGGAAGCCGTTGCGGTACTTCTCGTCGAGGTCTTTGAGGGAGTGGACTGCGACGTTGCTGAGAATCAGCAGCATGGTGAGGATGGACCAGATCATCGGCTTGAATCCTTGTACTGCTCGCGGATGTAGGTTGCCACGTCAACGCCGTCGGTGTTGCGTAGGAGGTTGTCCAGATCCTTGTCGATGGAGACGAGCCACCCGCTGTTCTGTGCGGGGTAGCGCTGGACGGTGAGGTCGAACGTCACGTCACGCATGGGAGCGTCGCCTTCTTGTGGGCCGGTGGTTTGGAGGTGATCGACAGCCTGCTGGTAGGCGTTCGTGACGTACGTGTAGACGTACTGGTCGCCCTTGCTCGTGTCGCTCTCGCCCTTGTTGTAGTCGCGGAGGTTCTGGAAGATCGTGTCGCGGTCTTTGGTCCAGAAGGTCTTATTGGTGAAGTCGAGCATCTTGGCTCGCACTGTGTAGACCTGCTTGTCGGTGGAGAAGTTCGCGCCGCGGGTGACGGACTGGACCTGTAGGGACAGGAGGCCGAGGCGGTAGCGGTCGCGCTGGTACTGGTCCTTGTAGTCGGTGCTCGCTGCCGTGTCGGTGTCGAAGAAGTCCGCGTAGGTTGTCGTGACGGACGATCGACGTGAGCTCGCTTCGGCGGTGGTGAAGTCCAGCGTGTTCAGAGCACGCAGGTAGGCGTAGGCAACCTCGTCGGGTGGGGTGTCGGGGTTGCCCAGGGACAGGAGGGTGCCGTCCACGTCCCAGATGAACCCAGGCTTCGGGGTGCCGTACTTCTCCCGTAGGCTGGGCTGCTGGTTCATGAGGAGCTGGTCAACGCCGTCGGGGCCCGCAGACTCAGACGCGGATGGGGCGGAGCCGGACTGCGCGAGGGCGCGAACCCGTTCTTCGTTCGCGCGCGCGGATGATGCTGAGTGCGAGAACCAGTAGACCACGGCGATGACGAGGACGAGGGTGACGGGGAGGATGATCTTCCACTTGGTGCGCACAAACTTGATGACGCGCTCAAAAGCGGTGAGGTCTTCATCCTCGTCACCCATGTTGCTGGCCACTACGGGCTGCTGTGGGCGCGGCGCGGGTCGGGGGGCTGGCGTGGGGGCCTGTGGGCGCTGTGGTGGGCGCTGCTGGCCGGAGGAGGAGGCAGTAACCTTCATTTTTGTCTCCGTTGTTATCTAGCTGGTTAGTTGATGAGGCCTGAGAAGTCCCAGCCATCCGAGTCGGGTGCTACTTCTGCTGGCGGCTCGACGGTGGCTTGTTGTGCGCGTCGCGAGCGTCGGCGTAGCGGGGGCCCCTGTTGGAGGAGGTTGTCGATCTGGCGTTGGATGTCGTCGGGATCCTGGAACGCTGTTGCTGCGCTCGAGGCCTCCTCGATGGTGGTGTCCTCGACTGCTTCGACAGAGCCGGTCTTGAACAGTTCGGACTGTGCGATGCCGTCGGGGAGTACTACCTTTCCCAGGGTAACCTCTCCGGTGGATAGCTTGATGACGAACGCGCGCTTGTAGGGCGATTCTGGGCCATCTTCGGACGTCTTGCTGGTCGCGGTGGCGAGCATGGTGAGTTCGTCCTTGAGGTAGCTGATGCTGAGCTTATCGGCGATTTCGTTGCGGACGTTCGCGTCGCGGATCGCGCCGATAGCGACCGACTGGACGTTCTCGAAGATCTTGAGTTTCGAGCCTGCGTCCATGAACATTGAGGGCTGGTTGCTGATGATGAGGTTGATGTCGCCCATCTTGCGGCCACCCGTGATGGCGGTACCGAGGATGCCGGCGGCGCTGGGGAACTCGGCCCAACGCTGGAGCTCTTCCCACACGGTGACGTTGAACTTGCCCTCGCGTTTGCAGGTCAGGGAGCGAACGTGGTGGATCGACGCTGCGGACAGCTGAGAGAGCTGTAGCTGCACCTCGTCCACCATGACGGTGGCCTTCGACTTCATGCCGAAGGAGCATAGGACGACGCGGGCGTTGGCTACGTCTTCGGTGGAGACTCGGTTGGAGAAGACGCTGGCGCGGGAGCCGTCGGGCTCGAAGTACTCTGCGAGCTGGGCGCGCACGAATGTCAGGGACTTGATGTAGTCCTCGTCGCTGGCGCGGTAGTCGCCCACGGCGGCTCCCCTGCGTAGCGCTTCGTGGCCGTCCTTGATGACCTGGTAGACGCTGTAGAGGGTGAGGCCCTTGCTGTTCTTCCAGGTGTGCGCGTCGTTGCCGAGCACGCCCGCGTTGCGGTAGACGACGCTGATGGCGTTCTTGAGGATGCTTTCGGCCCACTGGTAGGTGTGGAGGTGGGATCCCATGAGGGCGCTGAGGTAGGAGAGCGTGTAGTTCACGCCCAGACCGTAGGTGCCGTTCTCAGCGTCGATTGCGAGGTCGCCGGAGCTCATGATCTCAACGGGGTCGAAGTAGCTGCCCTGGCCTTCAGCCATGTTGAGGATGAGGCAGGAGTCGTGGTTGGCGTAGAAGCTGACGAGAGGCGTGTACTCGTCGCCTTCCACGTCGTTGATAGTGAGTCGGACTCGGGAGTACTTCATGAGTTCGTTGAGGAGGTTCTTCACGAAGAAGGACTTGCCGCCACCCGTTTCGGCGATGACGACGAAGTTTTCCGCGTCCACGTCGTTTTCACGGAACTTGTAGAGGACCGGGTAGCCGGAGTTCACGTCGCGGGCGATGTAGGAGCCGTGGGTGCCGATGCGGCCCTGGTCGTAGCCGGTGAAACGGGCGATGATCTCGTCGGAGAACACGTTCTTTCCGACGCGACCGAAGGACTTGCGGCTGTGGTCCATGCTGAATGGGGAGAACGCGGCGGTGAAGTCGGCGAGGTGCTGGACGACGCGGTTGACGGTGATGCCGTTGCGGGTGCAGAACTGCTCGATCTTTTCGAGTGATTCGTCGAAGTCTTCGCCGCGGATGCCCATGACGATTGCGTGGCAGCGGTACTCGAAGAACTCGAGCTGTCGGTCGGCGCTGGTTGCGTTGGAGAGGTAGACGATGCTCTCTTCGCGCCACTGGTCGCGTGCGAGGTCGGTGCGGTTCTTCTGGTACTCGAAGGCGTTGTTGTCGAGGCCCTTGTTCTCCTCAGCAGTGTTCTTGTAATTGCGTAGGAGTGCCTTGAGTTTGGGGTCTTCCCAGTCGATCGTGGTGGGGATGCTGTAGTCCATGAAGAACATGCGCATCGTGGGGTGGAGGCGCTTGCGCATCTCGGCGCGGAACTGCATGGGGAGCGTAGTGCCGTACCCGTCGAAGGACAGGAAGACGACGAGGTTGTCCTTGCCGGAAAAGACAGCTCGGTTGTTCGTGTACAGGTTGTAGTCGCGCTCCGGGAATGTGCGCGAGTTCCGCATCTGACTGTTCGTCGTGAACACGTCTGCCCATAGGTGGTACCAGGCGATACGGTTCATGAGGTCCCAGCGGCCCACTTTCTTGGGGCGTCCGGGTTCGTGGATGCGGCCTCCGAAAAGGAGGCGCACGATCGGGTTGGTCTTCTTTTTCGTTACTGCCGTGGTCATGGTTGTGTCTGTTTCCTTATGAGCGGGTGGCCACGCTGCCGAAACCCTCCATGAGGGCTTCGTACTGGCTGGTCAGCTGGGCGTAGGAGCTGACTCGTCGATTAGGGTTGTCTGGGTATTGGGTGAACATGGGCACGTAGGTGAGTGTGCCTGCGTAGCGGGTGTGTGAGGTGATGAGTCGTTCCAGGGGGAAGTTGACGTAGCCTGCGATAGAGCTGAGGCCGTTCGCTGCGTACACCGTGCGAGACGCATTGCCGATCACCATGTGCGAGTGACTGTGCACTGTACGGTCCACGCAGATGACCGCGTTGTAGCGATTGTCCTTAATGAGTTTGTCGAGCAGGAGTGCCGCGGTGGGCTTGCTCGTGAAGACCACAGGGGCGTGCAGCGCGGGGTCACCGTCGGACATGGAGTCGTCAACCCAGGTGAACTCTCGGTAGTGTGTGTGGTTTACCTCGGAGGGGGACTCGATGAAGATGAGGCGGGGTCGCATGTTGAGTCGATCCTGGAGGTAGTCTCGGAGCCCGAGCATGAAGCTGGTCAGGTACTTCATATGCCCGAGGTCCTTGACTCGGTAGATGGGCTTGTTCCCTTGGTAGTTGACCGGGGGGAAGTTCGTGATGCGCGGACCCGCGCTTCCCGCCACGTGAGCGCTATTGATTTGAGCTTGAGCTGCTGCGAGCGCAGCCTTGGAGTTACGCGCATACGTCTTGAGGTCTGCAAGGCTGATGTTCATGTCGTTGAGGATCCCGACAGACACCTCTGCTTGCTCACGACGTTCCTCTTCGGAGCGCTCGTATGCTGCGACGACGTTGGACGAGGACTGAGCGACGATCTTGAGGGTCGCACTCGGCAGATTCTTCCCCTCGCTGACTGACTCGTGGAACGCTCGGAGGATGTTCTTGTCGCCGGATACGTCGTCGGCGAGCATGAGGTCGGTCCCCGACGTCAGGATGCCCTCAAGTATGTCAGGGCTTTCTAGGAGGTAGGAGTCCGCGTAGATCGTGCCGTTCAGCCCGGTGATGGCCATGGCGAGTGCTGTGTCTGGCTCATCGTTGATATAGACAAGCTGCGCGTCTTGCAGTCGCGGATCCTTGAGAGCGGCGATCGCTTCAGGAGCGTCCTCCTCCGTGTCGTGGATGACGACGGCTTCGACGGTCAGAGCGCTCGGTGCCGTCGCGAGGAAGTCGCGGATGGATGCGGCGATGAGCCAGTCAGGGAACCTGTCTGGCTGGATCGTCTTGGAGATGAGGGCTTTCATCGCTGCGCCCCTGTGAGTGCTTCGATCTGGCGGATGAACGGGTCACGGTCCCACACGATGCGAGAGGCGACCTTAGTGAGGAAGTCGAGGGTGTGCGGGTTCGCGCCGCCTGGGTGCAGCCATGCCGTCTTGGAGAGCAGGCGGCAGAGCTTGTTGCTGATCTGGTCGGAGTCGTAGATCGTGTTCAGGAGGGTCACAAACCCTTCTGGGGAATCCTGGGAGGCTAGGAAGTGCACCTGGGTGGGGTGCGCATCGTTGAGGGCAGTCAGGAATGCCTCCGTCTTCCCGGTTGCTTCCAGGGGAACATCAACGACCGTGTAGTCGAAGTGGGAGATGAATGGGATGACGGCCTCGAGGTCGTCAAGGTTCGTGTCTTTGTCCTCTGTTGCCCCATTCGACATGAAGTAGATGCCGCCGTCGAGGAATGGTGAACTCCCCTTCATAGACGGGCTGGTGGCTGCAAAGCCGTCAGGGTTCTCTAGGAACGCGAGGATCGGGTGATCGCCTGACTGGAGGTCGATGTAGAGGACGGTGTGGCCGCTCTGGGCGTAGGCATCCGCGAGTGCGGCGCTGTAGATGGCCGTCTGCTGACTGTCAGCGGATAGGACGGCGTTGACGCGGGCCCCGGTGCGGAAGATCGGCATGTCTGGGTTCGCCGATGGGGTGAGCTGTGGGGCATGCTCGCTGAGTGGGTGGAAGTCGCGTAGCTGGGGTGGGGGGCAGGTGATGAGGCGGTCTTCGACGGTAAGGTTTTCGTCGTCGAAGAAGCCGGTGTCCGCATGGCTTGCACCTGCTGCACCGAGGCTAAGGAGGCCGTCTGGGATTGCACTGGCGGCGCTGTAGGTGCGGTCGTCGCTGATGGGCTGCGAGGTCAGTGTGGGGGATACGATGTGTGTGTTGGTGTAGGTGTCGGCGATGTCCTTGAGTGGCAGCGTGAGGAGGTCCGCGAGGAAGGAAGCCTTAATGTTGTCTGCCAACGGGATGACGAGGCTGTGGGGGTGGTTGACGTTTGCTCGATACTGGCTGATTCGATCCTCGCGCGCCTTCTTCACGAGGGCAATGCTCTCGATCTTCTCAGCTTTGCCGAGGAAGATGTTGAGGATCTGGAGGTTGGTGTCCAGAATGCCGCCGGTACCAAGCGTGGTATCACCATCGAAGATGATGAGGCGATCGATGCCGATGCTGCTCGCGTCGGTACTGGAGTAGCGTCCGTTCAGTTCTACGACGGAGTTGAACACCTCGTAGGAGTTTGAATCGACCTGGCTGCGGACGCTGCGGAGGAGCGCGTCTGCGGATGCCCTATCAACGATGAGCGCGATGTTCATGGCCTTTTTCACGTTTCTATAACCTTTCGAGTGCCCGTTACTGGACGGGGCTGGTGGTGCCGTCGGCGTGGATGATGCGTGTGGGGCGCAGGAAGCGCCTGTAGTTGACCTGGCCCGTGGATTGACGGATCGCGTCGGACGCGGAGAACATCAGGAGTGCGAAGTACTTCTTCGCGAGGGCCCCGATCTCGTGCGGGGGCATGTAGGAGGCTGATGCCCAGTTGGCTTCTCCACACAGTGCCGCTTTGAAAGCGATTGCTGCCTCATGCAGATCCTCGTAGCTGCCGGTGCCTTTGGTGGTGGCCAGAAGGAACACGTCACCGGGTGTGGTGGCATGTTCCTGGAGAGCTGCTAGGTTCTCGTAGGTGGGGCGTAGCACATCGTTGCGCAGCGAGGCGTTCTCGGTGTTAGCGAGGTCTTCGTTGAGGCCTTCGACGCGCTCGTCTTTACCGATAACGCCCATGTAGTCGATGTGGGCGACCATGATGCCGCGTCTGCCGGCTTCTCGCATCGCGTACGCGTACCCCTCGTAGTGGTTGAACACCGCCTGGGGAGTGTCGTTGCCGACGCGGGAACCTTTGTTGGCGTGAATGAAGATTCCCATACGTCCTCCGGTCTTGAAGTAGCAGACGTAGGGAGGATTGTTCTCAATCCGGTAGATGCCCCAGAGGTCACTGAGCGCCATCCGGTAGTCGGTGGCGAGTTGCTCCATGATGTCAGCTCGAAACTCGCGCTCCTCGAGGATAATGTGCCGGATGATGAGCGACGCGACCGATGGGATGAGGACGATGCAGACGATCAGTTTGGCTCCGAGGCCCGCGCCTGAGCCGATCATGTATGCGACGTCCAGGAAGAGGGCGATTGCGCCCGCGCCTGCTGCCATGTAGAGGCGGTTACGCCACCGCTCTTTGCCGTTCACTTGCGGCTTGTCGAGCGTCAAGGGGATGGAGATTGACTCATCCCCTACCCGTGGACGCATATCGCTTCGTTCATTCATGTCTCTATTTTACTGTGTTTTTGACGGTAAAGGCTGGTATGTGGGGCGCGTGTTACCCGAAGTGGACGTAGCCGGTCACCCACTGGTTGAGGTAGCCCTTCTGAAAGCCGACGTCGTGGGTCGCTGCGGAGGACTCGTCGGGGGAGACGTTGAGGCCGGTTGCACCGTAGTCGGAGGCGTGGACGATCCACCCGTCACCGACGTAGATGGCGACGTGGCCGGGGCCCGTGATGATGTCGCCGGGGGTGAGGACTGATTCGTCGCCGTTGTAGGGGGTGGCGTGGGCGGCGAAGAAGGCGCTGTTGGCTGATAGGAGGCTGGTGACCTGAGCGGAGGATGACTGTCCGACGACGATGCGGTCCTGGTCGGCTCCGAGCTGTACGGGGTTGCCGGAGTCGTCCATGGTCCATCCGGACATGAGGAGTAGGGCGCTGACCCAGCCGGAGCAGTCGTAGCCGCTGGGGCCGCGGCCTCCCCAGTCGTAGGAGTAGTAGCCCTGCGCGGGGAGGTTCGCCATGGCGTACTTGGCGTTCGCGAGTATGGCGGGGCCGATTTGGCTGGGGGATGCGGCGACTGTGGGGACACCGTTGCCGCCGTCGTAGGCGTTCACTGCGGCTGCTGCGCTGACGGTGGTGCCCCCGTTACTGTTGCCGATGCCCATGACCTCGGGGGAGACCTTATCGGACAGGTTGGTGAGCCAGAACCAGCCGCCGCCAGCGATGACGAGCGCGAAGATCGCGAAGATCGCAAGGACGGTCACCCAGCCCACCATGACGAGGCTGAGGAGCGCATCGACGGCGCGGGCCGCAAACTTGATTGCCCCAAGGGTCGCCTGTCGAGTAAAGCGCACGACCTTGGTGGAGTCGCTGTTTTCACTGCCCGTCGCCTTCACTGTCCCCTCAAGGGCGGCCTTGGAAGCGACGTCTGCTGTGGCGACAGCGGCGTTGAGACCGACGCGAGCGGTGAGGGCAACGATCTTGAGAGAGATCGACAGACACAGGAGGAGGAAGGAGAGGATCACTTCGCTTCTCCCTTCTTGGCCCGTTGCAAACTACTTTGCTGTAGCTTGCAGGGTGTCCTTGCGGGCACCCGCTCCAAGTCTGACACGACGTTTCCGCCGACACTTGGTTCGCACTTCACTGGGACTTGCGTTGCGCAACCGTGCTGGCCGCCCCGACTCACTGTCCCTCTGTGCGCGTTTATCGTCTCCGGGGCACTCCCGGCGACCTTGATGTTGATGGCCGCGTTCAGATCACGGTCCATGGACAGGCCGCACGCATCGCAGTGGAACACGCGCTCGGACAGGGACAGCTTGGCTTTCACCCTCCCGCACTTCGAGCAGGTCTTACTGGACGGGTACCAGCGGTCTACGACGTGCAGCGCGGCCCCGCTGCGCGCGGTCTTGTATTCGAGCTGGCGGCGGAACTCGCCAAACGCCGCATCCATGATGGCCTTGGCGAGCCGGCGGTTTTTCACCATGCCCGCCGCGTTCAGATCCTCAATACAGATCTCCGAGTAGGTCTGAGTGAGCCAGGTGGTTGCCTTGTGGATCGCGTCGCCGCGTTGGTTCGCGACGCGGGCGTGGAGGCGAGCAACCTTGGCCCTGGCCTTAGCGCGCCGCTTCGAGCCCATGGCCTTGCGGCTGAGGGCTTTCTGCGCTTTCTTCAACCGCCGTTCGCTGGCCGCAAGGCAGCGCGGGTTGTCGATGACCGTGCCGTCCGACAGCGTGGCCAGGGTCTTGATGCCCAGGTCGATGCCGACCGCCCCACCCTTCGGGGTCCGCTGCGCTTCCCGATCCTCGCGTTCGACGGTGAGCGACGCGTACCAACGCCCAGCGCGACGCGAGACGGTCATACGCAGCACCCGCGCCCCGTCAACGCGCTCGGCAACGTCCTCCATGCAGTGAACCCTGCCGATGCGCGGCAGTTTCAGCGCCTTCGGATCACCGTCAATCAGGCCGAACCTGCCAGTCGTGTACGCGAAACGCGGCGTAGCACGGTCCTTCGCCTTGAAGCGCGGGAACCCCATACGACGGCCCTTCCGCTCGCCTTTGCGGCTTTTCACCCAGTTCGACAAGGCGGACGCTAACGACCGAAGCCCAGTGTTCGCAGCTTCCTTCGAGTTCTCGGCCCACCACGGCACGCCATCATCACTGACGGCGAGCGCGTCCTTGTTGGCGTTCCACCAACGGACCAGCGAATAGAAAGACCACTCCGGCTTCGCGCCCGCGTCCAGCGCATCCTTCACATGAGCGAGCCCAGCGTTAAACGCAAACCTCGCCGCGCCCGCATGCGACAGCAACAAGCGCTCCTGCACAGGAGAAGGATCCAACGCGACCTTGACGGCTTCAAGCACCACGCTCACCCTTTCCCTTTGAGCTCTTGCCGCCCACGAGTTTCTTAGCGCCTGCCTTGATCTTGGAGTTGATGCTGGAGGCGGTGCTTTGAGTCTGCTTCTCGGACGACTGGGGAGTATCGGCGAGCGCGTCGCGTCGGATCTTGTCGGCGAGGTCGGAGCGTCCGAGCTTTTCTTGCATCTCAGCTTCGGCCTGTGCTGTCTGGATCTTCTTCTGGCGCGTGCTGGTTGCAGCGGCTTCGGCCTGCGCTTCCTGCGCCTTCTTATCCTGGCCACGTTGTGCGATCTGCTGGCCCGCGTTGACGGTGCCGCCAACGACGTTGGAGAAGCCCTGACGCATTGCTGCGCCGATACCGCCCACTGCTGCGATCTTCGATAGGGCGCTGCCGAACACGCCGGAGACGCTGTTGTATGCAGCCGTGGCGTAGTGGCGAACGTCCTTGAACACTCCCCGCAGGGTACGGAAGTACAGGAGGGACACGATGATGTTGAGCGCACAGATCGCGAGGAGAGCGAACACCGGGTCGCCGAGGCGCACGGATGAGCTGAGCTGGCCGGTCACTCCGTCGACGGGATCACCCATGAGGAGGCTGATACCCCACGTCATACCGAGGGTGATGAGGAGGAACATGATCAGGGGCCGGAGGATCGCTCTGCACGCCTTGGAGACTAGTTTCCCGTCGGTCGCTTGGAAGACGGCGGCGAGGAGGAAGACGAGGGCGCACACGGCGATCGCGAGGAGCGTCCCGTACTTCAGGAGAGGCACCACGTAGATGCTCAGGAAGTCCGTGATGATGAGCATGACGGAAGTCGTCATGGAGGACTCCTGTGTGACCTGCTTGTAGAAGTTGTAGTCGCCGGCCTCGAGGGCATCCTTCTGGAGGCTGTTCGACAGGATGAGGCGCAGGTAGGAGTCGTAGGAGAAGTTCTTGAGCTCGTAGGACTGCGGGTAGAGCTGCACGCCCTGCTTGAGGCCGAAGAACTCCGTGTCGGAGAAGGCCCGGTTGAACTCGAACGTGGTGAGCATCGAGGTCGCGCTGTTGAGCACACTGTCCTGGAAGGAATAGTAGTTCAGCATCTCGTTGAACGGCTTGCGGCTGTTCTCGAGGACGCTCATGATGCGCGATTCGACGCTCGTCAGGTCGGCCTTGGTGAGGCCGTAGGCGTTCATCTCGGACGGAGAGAACACCATGGGGCGCTCTTCAGGGTAGGAGGCCGGGTCGAGCGGGTCGGTAATTGTGTAGGTCTTGCCGTTGTGGCGGATCGTCTGTTGCTTGGCGTAGGAGGCGTCGTAGAGCTGGTCAACCCATGCGGAGTGCATGTTGGCGAGCTGGGAGACGTTGACGTTCTGCCAGTACTTCTGGCGGTTCTCGGGGTCGTCGCGGAACTCTGAGTCGTGGCCTGGCTCGAACGGGAGGTTCGGGTAGGTCTTGAGGCTGTAGCGCTTGTCGTACTCGACGACGACGTTGTTGGCCGCCTTGAGGTAGGGGATGGTGTAGGTGAAGAGTTCCTTCATTCCCAGGTAGTCCTTGAGCTCGCCGTCGTTGTCGGCGGTCTCGTCCTCGTTCTCCCCGGAGGCGTTGTTGTAGAAGAACCCCTGGTTGGGCTTGTTCAGGAGCATGTCCTTGTAGCCGCCGGATGCGCTGTTCTTCGCAGAGAGGCCGTGGTCGTAGGTGTACCAGGAGAAGTGGTAGTAGGGGGACTCGGATGCGAGCGCGAAGGCTCCCAGGCCGTTGTAGTCGGCATCCGTGTAGGTCTCGTCGTCGGGGTTGTAGCCGGCGGGGTTGGCGGTCTTGATCTGCTCACGCGCAGACTTGCCTTGCGTGTAGGTGCCGAGGCTGAACTGGAATGCGCCGCCGGGGATGCCCACGTGGTCGTTGTAGGACAGGTTGTCGAGCTTGTTCACGTCAGCGAAGTGGTCGGCGACGATCTTGCTAGACAGGACCGGCGTGATGTAGGACAGGGTTGCTGGGTTGGAGTCGCCGGTGGGGCGGTTCGCGAAGCCGGACCCCATGTAGGTGTCGAGGTCAGCCTTGTAGTTCTTGTAGCTGGTCTTGAGTCCCTGTGGCCAGTTATCGGTGGCGGGGTCGGTGTTGACAGCAGCTTTACCGTCGCCGCGGGCCGCTACGCCGAGGTAGGTGTAGCGGGAGGAGTTGGAGATGTCCACGTAGGAGCGGTACAGGTACGTGGAGTTGGGATCGTCAAGGTATGTCTCGCCGCCGTATGCCTGCTGTGTAGCGCTGTTGAGGAGCTTGGCGAGGCTGGGGCTGTTCTGTGTGGCGTTGGCGAGGTCCTTGCCGTATTCGACGGCGGTGCGCTTCTTGGGGGACTGCCACTTCAGGAGGATGTTTTCGCCGCCGCGGTTGCTGATCGAGTTGGCCTTACCGTCGGTGCCGTCGGACACGAAGGTTCCCATGTCGGCGCTGTTGTTGAACACGGTTTGCAGGTAGTTCGAGTAGTCGTCTCCTGCTGCGGCCTTGTCGATCTCCGTGGCGTACGTCTGGTGTGTGATGACGGCCCAGTACGTGAACTTCTGGCTGTATACGGCGTTGCTGAAACGGTTCGCCGTATTCACGACTGCGTTGATGGTCGGGAAGATCGACAGGGCGATAACGACGAACACGGCGAAGGAGCCGAGTGCTTGCTTCCAGCTCATCATGCTCATGACGGCGTAGACGCACAGGATGATGAGGATGATGAGGAGCAGGTAGACAGCGTGGTCGTTGTAGACGCGGATCAGCGTGTCTGTCCAGGACAGGTCGTGCAGGTTGGGTGTGGACACGTAGCCGGCAAATCCCGTGTAGCGCGTGGTGCCCTGGACGATGCTGATTGCCTGGGTGCCGGTCATATCGTCATGCCAGCGGATGAGCAGGCCGGAGACCTTGCTCGTGATGAGCTGGGACGCGTAGGCCGTGTACTCCCAGTTGGGAGACAGGAAGAAGTACAGGTAGTTGGTGATCGCGTCGGCCTTCTCGTTCTTCACCTGCGCGGGGTCGGCCTCGAGCTTCACGTCGGACTTGACGGTGGGGAGGGCGGCGTTATACTTCCAGCCCATCTTCTGGTTCACCTTGTCGTCGCCGAATGCGGCCATGACGTAGCTGGCGTAGAGGCTGACGGCGGTGGGCTTGGGCATCGATGCGGCGGTCTGGGCGAGGTTCGACGCGGGGTCGAGGGCCTTCTGCCAGGCGTTCGTGGCCGTGTTCTTGTCGAGGTTGCCGGCCTTTGCGAAGACACCGCCGGAGGGCGCAGTGATCGCGTCCTGGTACATGCCGTCTTCTGGCACGTCGCCCTTGAATGCCTGGATGTCGTCGAGGACGACCATCTTGTTGACGACGTAGATGGACTCGGCGGCCTTGTTCTTGTGCGCTCCGACCCACTCATCCTTGATGAACTTATCCTCCGACTGGTACAGGGGAGTCCAGGTGCGCATCAGGGGGATCGTGTTCTGGTTGTTGTCGCCGAACATGTTATGGACGCCGGAGTCGGATGCGAGGCCGGCGTTCTTGTACTTGTCCTTGACCTGCTTCTCTAGCTTGTCCTTGAGGTCGCTCCACGAGTCGGAGAAGTAGCCGTCGTTGGCCGTCGTATCGCTGGCGGAGCCTGGCTGCGCCTTGCCGAAGAACGCGCCGAGTGGACGGTATGTGTCGTCGGCGGAGCTCAGGCTGTTTGCGATGCGGTCGATCGCGTACCCGTGGTCGTAGGTACTGGTTCCTTCCCATGGCGTGCGCATCTGCCACGAGAGGTTCGACAGGACTAGGTTCTGGAAGCTGACGGTGTTGAACGCTGCACCGGGAGCGTAGCTGGTGCCTGATGAATCGACCTTGGTCCATGTGCTGGGGTTCATGGATGCGGGGATCGCGACCCACGTGTGGTTGGGGCCGCGGTAGACGATGTCGCCGAACGGGCTGATCGCCATTTTCCCTGAGAACGTGGACTGTTCCAGGGCCGAGTCGTTGAGCGCCTTGGTGGCGGCAGTGGCGTCGATGCCTTCTCCGTACGCGTCGGACTCGCTCTTGGAGAAGTTGACGTCGGCGACGGACAGGTCGAACAGGCTGGAGCCGTACCCGTTGCCGAGGTCGGTCATGGCGAGGGCCTGGTAGAGAGCGGCAGTGGAGGGGGTGATCTTCTCGCCGCGTGGATCCCAGATGAACGCGGGGATGGTCTTGCCGTTCACCTGGTAGACGAGGGCGTTCCACTTCGCTTTACGCGCGGGGTCGTCAGAGCCGAAGTAGCGGTAGCTCTCTTCTGTGGAGTCTCCACCTGTGACCATGCGCATGAAGGAGCGCCAGTCGGTGGGGTAGGAGTCGTTGACGGTCCAGGACGCGTTTTGGTCCCAGTAGTCGCTGTCGCTGTATGCGAAGGACAGGTCTACGCTGCCCTGCCAGACGTTGCCGATGATGTAGGCGGCAACGGAGTCGGCGGAGTCGGCGCTCATGCCGACGGTGGACTGTAGGGCGCTGGACACGGACTTCTGTGTCGCGTCGCGAGCGTCGGCGTCCTTCTGCATGATTGAGCCGTTGTAGTTGAACTGGCTCTGGAAGGGAACATAAAAGTTCGACGCGAAGGTGCCGAGGATACGAAGCTCTTCCGGCTTGAGAGAAGACGCATTGGTGTCGGAGAGCTTCTGGTTTTTAGCTAGGTTGATGATCGCAGCGGTGCGGCTCGTGGCGTTGCCGCCTGTGGGGGTTTTCTCGTCTGCTGCGAATGCTGCGGGGGCGATGATAACGCCGCTCGTGACGACGAGTGCCATGAGGAACATGACGACGCGGGGTGCTGTCTTCTTGATGCGGCGCGTGATCGCGTTCATGGCGCTGCGGATCTTCTGCATTGCTTAACCTTTCTTAGTTCACTCCGGCGACCTGGAGGAACCACCCCATGATCTCATACATACTGCCGTTAATGAGGTAGATCAACGCGATGGCGAGTCCAGCCATGACGAAGACTCTCCGCTTGAACCAGATCCACAAGGCGCTCTTGTTGCTGTCCATTTCTTCGCGCACTGCTTGTCGTGCTGCTGAGGAGATGAACCTGCGGGTGATGCCCTTGTCTGCGTCGCCGACTTGGAACACGGGGATCGCGATGAAGGCCAGGTCGATGAAGAGGCTCGTCGTCACGAACACGATAATGAGGATCGCGACGACCCCCAGGAAAGTGCTGAATGGGCCGGTGAAGGGCTTGAGGAGCGCCATAGCACTGTAGAAGTTCGCGGATGCGTCTGTCGTTAGGTTGCTGACTGCTGCTGAGACCTTGCCATCCTGCTGACTGATGAAGGAGTAGAGCTTGGACTTGCGTTGCCCGCCGAGGCCACTCTTGCTGGTGGCCGACAGTGCGGCCTGCATGAAGGTCTGCTTGTCCTTGTTGTCGAGCTTGTTGTACGTCGTGAAGTCGAAGCTGACGGATCCTTCTTTGGCGTCGTAGGCCATGATCTCGGGAGCGTTCTTGAGGCTCCGGTTTGCCTCAGTGACGATGGCGGAGATGTTGACATCGTTCTTGGCGATGTAGGTCGTGGCGCGCACGTTGTCGTCCGCGAAGGCTGGCCCGACAGAGATGATGAGCGCGACGAGGGTAGCGAGGAGCGTCAGGAGCGCCTTGCGGGGGCCTGCAAGTGTCTGCGTGGGGGTCATTGGGTCATTTGCCTTTGCGTGAGCGTGTGCGTGTTGTGGATGTCGATGAGGGCAGGGGAGCTGGCATGTTGCTCCCCTGCCCTCGAGCGGATCAGAAGAGGCTTCCGGTCACAAGGTCCATGGCCGTGCCGACAAGGCTCCAGAGGAGGTTGTAGGCAAGGAAGCACAGAGCAAGGCCAACCATTAGGTACTTCATAAAGGCCTTCTTGAAGTACACCCAGACGGCGTTCTGGCCGTTCTCTTCAGCTTCGACGGCCTTTCGGGCTGCTGTGGACACGAGCTTGGTGCTCGCCTGACGTAGGCCACCGCCGCCGCCACTACCGTTACCACCACCGTTGGCGACGGCATCGGAAAGCACCTGGAACGCGGGGATGCTGATGTACGCCAGGTCGATGACCGCTGAAATTGTTGTCCCCGCGAGGATCAGGATAGCCAGGAAGCCCAGGGCGGTGGACAGTGGGCCGCTGAACGGCGCGAACCAGCGCGCGCCGCCGTCAAGGTCGGCATACACGCCGCGAGCGAGCGTCGAGGTCAGGAGCTTCGAACCGAGGCCCGAGTTGGAGCGCAGTTCCTTGAACCAGTTCTGCTTCGTCTCTGAGCTCACGCCAGCGGACTTAGCGAGGGACGGCGTGTAGTCCTGAGCGGTCGGCTCCGTGTAGCTGTCGGTCTTGGCCATCAGGTCGTTGGCGAACTGGCTCTGTGCCGAAGATGTGAGCTGTTCGTAGATGGCCTGGTTAATCGTGCCCTCGGGCTTGATAATGTCCGAGCCGTTGACGGTGCCGCCGCCGCTGAGCTGGTAGGTGTTCCCAGCCAGATCCTTAGCGACGGTGGTACGTAGAGCCTTGTCGGCCTCCTGTGTGGCGTTACCAGCGCCGTTGCCGTCGGCTGCGGGCAGCACGCCAACTGTTGTGGGTGCAGTGACGCTGATCGACGCGCTCGCGGGCGCAGTGACGGGAGCCGCTGTCGCAGCGGTTGTGGTGGCAACGATTGGGGCGACGGCCAGGAACAGCGTTGCGAGTGCCGCTCGGCCCATGCCCATGCGTGGGGAGAGTTTCATTCTTCGGTGTCTTTCTGTGTCGATTCAGATGATCTGGAACGATGTGTACGGGGCGATTCCGAGCCTGTAGATCAGCCAGCCCAGGAGTCCTAGGTTGACTGCGTGCAGGATGTTGAACACGATCTTCTTCTCCCAAGTGCCACCAGTGGAGAAGAAGCCGGGCTCGCCCTTTCGTCGGGGTTTGACGTGAGGGATTATTTTGATCCGTTCAGGCAGGATCTTCTTCCTGAGTATCACTCGGTTGATGAAGAGTCCCGTTGCGAACGGTAGTCCCTCGGGGGTGAGGAGGTCGAGGGTGAGGTGGGCGATGAGGCCCATGATGATGCCGGTGAGTACAAGCTGGGTTAGAGCCTCCCCTAGGTTGGTCGTGAGTGGATTAAGTTGCGTGAGTGCTCCGAAGAGGAGCAGGAATGGCAACTCGCTGTGGGTCTGCCAAGACCTGTGCTTACAGTCAAGGATACTGAGTATCTGCGCCGTTCGTGACTTACGGGGCGCAATGTCACGCAGTGGTCGCGTGAGGTGCAGGATATGGCTGATTGTCCTGGATACGGGATCCTGGGAGGGGATTGTGTGGCCTGACCGTTCGCCGGCGAGCTTCACTTCGTCCCACACGCTGCCGGGGTGGTGGTCGAGGTCGCTTGCTGTGGACCCCCACAGGGCGAACGGGTAGAGGACAACCAGTGAGGCGAGCGGGGCTGCTTCAATGAGTGGCGCGTGGTGTGCGGCGAGGGCCGTGTAGCCGATCATGCACGCTGCTGCGCCTCCGGCGCGGTGGGTTGCTCCCTGCATTAGGCTGTGGCCTCCTGTAGGTCGTTGAAGCGCTGACGGAAGGCAGGGTTAACGCATGTGCGGAACGTGGTGTCGGTGCCGTCCCATTTGGCGACGGCGGTTGCCCGGTTGAATCGGACTTTCCCGGTGTCGCTGACGTGTAGTGCGCCGATGCCGCGGAGGACTGCGCGCCCCGACGTGGCGAGCTCTCGGATGATGGCGTTCGCGTATGCGGCGAGCACCATGCGGGTGAGTTCAATGTCGTAGCCGTAGTCGGCTGCGAAGGCTGCGTACTGGGCCTCGAGGGGCTGTCGCTCGTTCAGCCCGTAGCTGGGGGTGCCGTTGGAGAACTCGATGATGCCGAGGTAGCTGACGGTGGTTGGCTGGGTGGCGCTGGTTGCCTGGCTGGCCGTCCATTCGCCGTATCGGGTGATGATCTCGTGTGCGAGGGCGTGGCTGACCTGGCATGTTTCTGCTGTCTGTCGGATGCGGGGGGTTCTGACGGTCATGCGAACTCCAGGGTCTTGATGGAGGCGTAGTACTTGGTGCGTACCTCCGTGTCCTGCCAGATGTTATAGGTGGCCATGATCTTGGGGTCGGACATGGCCTGAATGACGGCGGCTTCCTCTGCCGTCCGGGTGATGTCGAACTCGAGCACGTCTCCGTTGGTGGGGACGTGCTCCTTGAGCATGGTGAGGAGTGCGTCTGCTGTGGATGCGGAGACGCGCGCGCTTTCGGTGGCCTGGCGGCGGCTGTTGGGCATGAAGCGCTCTGTGAATGCGTCCTTGAATGCGCCCATGGGCTTCCTTTCTGGCGGGTGAGGGGCGACGCTACCCACTGCTGTTTGGCGGAGTAGCGTCACCCACGTTGGCGAGTTAGAAGATCTGGGATGTCAGCCAGTAGATGATCTGGCTGATCCCGTTGCCGAAGGCGATGCCGGTGTCGAAGAGAACCGGGGAGAGGACCAGGATGACAATTGCTACGCCGAGGAAGACGAGCTCGAGAGCCTGTTTCTGGAGGTAGTAGCGGATCGGCGTGATGGGTTTCGCGCTGCCTCCAACCTGCTGTGGTGCACCGCCGAAGCCTCCTGGCATCATTGTGCCCATCTGGTTGCCAGAGGGGCCTCCGCGTTCGCCAGACTCAGCCATCTCGACGGCCTGAATAGCGGTAGCGGGGACGAGTCGCATACCTTTGAGCCAGCCTCCCTGTGCTTTCGCGCCGCCGTTGGGGTTGCCGCCCATTCCCATGCCCATTCCCATGGAGTTTGCGCCGGACTGGCTTCCGGTTCCGTTGCCGTACATGCCGCCTGAAAGAATCGTTCGGATGAATCCGATGCTGACGGCCACGTAGAAGAGGCCGAGCATGTTAATGAGTGCATAGACTGCGATCAGGAGAGAGAGCAACCAGCCAGTGATGAAGGAGAAGAGGGCTGCGGCTGGGTGGGCGCTCTCTGCGCCTCGCTTAATGCTCTCGTCGTCGCTCCACTTTGGCAGCCACTTTCCCTTGTCCTTCGAGTGGTCGGTTTTGATCAGGGGGTCGGTACCTGGTGTGGTTACGTCAAGCTGCGGCTTGGATGGGCCGTTGCTGCCCTGTGTGGGCTGCTGCTGGTTGGGCGTCTGCTGTGTGCCCTGCTGCTGGGTGAGGCCGGGGTTTTGCGTCGTTCCCTGCTGGGTGGTCCCCTGTTGTTGGACGGTTCCGGGGGCCTGTGTGGGCTGCGGGGCGGGCGTGTCGGTGTTTGCGTCGCTGTCGTAGGTGGCGACGATGCCCTGCGTCGGGGCGGCGAGGGCGGCGCTGACTGCTGTTCCGGTGACGGCTGGGGCGACGATGAGCGCGCACGTCAGCGCAGTGCGGGTGATCGCGGGAGCGAGTTTCACGACGTTCCTTTCTTTCTTACGGTCGATACGGTTGATGGGTGTGTGGTGAGAGCGTCGGTGACCGTGCGGGCGCGGGCCTTGCTCTGTCAGTCGCCGCTATCGGGGTAGAGCTCGGAGAAGAGCTTCGACAGCTTCGCTGATTCCTCGGCCTTCTTCTGTTCTCGGCTCTTCTTGGGGGCCGGGGGATTGTCGGCGGCGTTGTACCCGAGGGGCGCGAACTTGGTCCCCTCGAACTCGGGGCGCAGCGCCCTGTAGCCCTTAGCCTTGAAGTACTGAGGCTCATCATCCTCGTATCCGCCTGTCTGGACGTAGTTGAGGACAGGGATCTCCGGGTACAGGCCGATAAGGGATCTGACGCCCATGGTTTGGGTGTCGGGGCGTAGGAGGACGGCGCTTGGGCGACTGTCGGGGGAGGAACCACGGCCCCATCGTGCCTCGATCAGGAGAGCCTGCTCCTGGTCGATGTCCAGGTTCTGGCCGGTGATGCGCGTGCCTACCTTGCCCGCGAACGCGGCGAGTTCCCCTCGCGTGAGGTCGAAGTCCGTGCCCGCTTCGATGTTCTTGTAGCGAGTGGGGTCCTCGACTGCGTATGCGTCGCGACGGAACTTGTCCCCTGTCCCGAAGTCGGGGATACGCAGAGGCACCTTGGTGTGGAACCTGTAGCCGACGACAGTGCCTCGCTGCGGCGTACCGTCGGGGTTCTTCTTGCCGGGGATCACCTTAGAGGGGTCGGTGATCAGGGCGACGAGGTAGATCTCGTCCGCGACTGCCTTGAGGTTCTGCGGGGTGGGGGTGTCTTCGACGTGTTTGAGCACGTCGTGTTTGGTCGCCCCCTTTGATCTGACGATGCGTGGTGGCGTGATTGGTGTCGGCATGAGCGCAACCTTTCGTGCGGAGGTCGTTTGTTGCATGTTTATCTCCATTATTCACTATTGGATCACTTCTTGGTGTGTACGCCGCTCGTTAGCGAACGATTGCAATACGCCCATCCTGATCGACGCGATACTGGAGGTCGATGAGGGAGCCTGACTCGTAGGAGTCGTACTGGCTCTTCGTGACCGTGTACGCGTATGTGCCGCCCTGTTTGCCTTCGGGTAGGGCGATACGGAGCGTGAAGACGAGCTGCCCGTCAACTGCGGTGATGTCTTTGCTGATGACGACAGCACGGGCCTGCTTCACGGATGCGAATGTCAGCGTGTCGGGGTCGATCACTGCTGGAGCAGGCTGCGTAGAGGGTGCCGTGGGGGTGGTGGCCGTGGCCTGTGGTGCGGGCGCAGCCTGCGGGGCGATCGTTGCGTCCTGGGTGGGGATCGTCGGCGCGATGGTTGCCTGCGGCGTCGAGGCCGTCGTTTCCTCAGTGGCGGGCTTCTGGGACCAGTTTTTGATCCCGATAGCTGCCATGAGCGCGACGATGATCACGAGGGCGAGCGTGATGCTGCCGAGAATCACGGTGCGCGCGTTGCGCTTCTTCTCGACCTCGGGAGCCGGCTCGTCGTCTGTGGTGGGGAGCACCGTCGTCTCGTAGGTGTCCTCGTTGGCAGCTGGGAGATCCCAGAAGTCATCGCTGTTGTCCATTGTGGGTGTCCTTTCTGAGGGGGCCGTAGCGGCGTGCGGTCCTGCATGCCTGTTCGTAGTTGCGCCACGCAATCTGGCGTAGGACGGCTTTCGGGTTGATCGCAGGGTCGGGGGTGAGGATGTCGCGGGCTTCCGCGAGTTCGGCGAGGGCGTGGGGGCCTTCTTGTTCGGCGGCGCGGGCGGGGAGGCCTACGTCGTTGATGGGGGCGACCCACAGGGCCGTGTAGTCATCGATCACAGCTCGCTCACTCTCATCTGTGTCTGGAGGTGGAGGATCACCTGTTGGGGTGTGGTGAGGTCGGGGTGTGCGTTGAGGATCGCGACGATGAGCGGCAGGGGGATGTGTGCGCTACCGGAGGCCATGTTCTCGGCCCATTCCGCGAAGGAGTAGCCCTGGCGCTTGTAGGTGGACAGGTCGAGGTTCACGGTGCCTGTCGCGTGGGTTTCGCGCACTACTCCGACGCGGAGGCCGGCATTCATGAGGGCGCGCAGGCGGCGAGTGCGGGTGGAGAGCGCCTTCTGCTTTCCTTGGGGTGAGAGCTTGGCCCATTGGAGGAGGTCAGCGTCGATAGCGAGTGCTGGCTCCATGAGATCCACCCACGAGAACAGGTCCGTGTAGGTGGAGGCGTAGGGGGCGTTGTGGAGGATATTGAGGGCGGGCGCGTACCAGGCGGAGGGGTTGCGTGTTGGCAGGAGCTCAGCGGGGGCCATGTGCTTCAAGCTGCCGGGGTCGATCGCCTGGTCTTGGAAGGCGACGTAGTAGAACTCTGAGCGCAGGGCAGCGTTGTCGTGCCCGTAGGGTCGGTTGCGGGGATCCTTAGCGGCTTCTGGCGTTGGTGAGATAGGCGTGCTGCCGGGACCGGCTGGCCCCATCGCGGGGGGCTGCAAGGCGGTGGGCGTGGGGATGACGGGGCCGGAGAGGATGCTCTGAGGGCCGCGGAGAGCGACAGATTTGCCGCGTCCCACAAAGACCCGCAGTGCGGTGCGCTTGATGCTAGTAGAGGTCATTGGAGTACTCCTCAATGGCGGCGTTTGGTTCCATCGTGTAAGTGACGATATGGCCGGGGGCGGCGTGAGTAATCCCTGGCTCGGAGGCGTGCTCGACGATGATTTGGTCCAACGGCGGGAGTGGAACTGACGAGGGGAGTCCTGCGAGGTCGGGGTCGTCGATGCTGATGGCGTCGCCGTTAAGGTGAAGGGGGAGGCTATCCCCGTAGGTGAGGGGGCCTGCGAGTCCGAGGTCGATGAATGGGGGGCGGGCGAACAGGTCTGCGGGTTCGAGGGTGGAGTACTCGTCGGGGAAGGCGACCATCTGTCGCCCTAGGGCGGGGTTGATGGTCCACCATCCGCCCCGCGATCGCCATTCGTCTTCGTCTAGGCGCGCTGGTAGGGGGGCATCGTCGTCGGCGAAGTGCTCCCAGGCCCACTGTTGCCAGGGCTGCCCGTCGTGGGTGCGCATCCAGTCGAGGGATGCGTCTGTGAGGGGCGTGTGTTGGCCGGTAGAGAATTGACCGTCGAGGGCTACCCACATGTCGAAGCCTGCGGGGAGGGCGTCGAGGGCTTCAATCATGGGGGTGGTGGTGCCGATGGTGTTGTGGAAGAGTTCCTGAACGTCGGGGTGTTCCCACCACGTGTGGAATACGGGCATCCCCTGTCCGAAGGTGCGGGCCTCGAGGATCCACCTGCTGTTGGGGGCGTTGGTCTTGCGGCGTTCGAGGCGACTATCCGCGTTGAGGTTTTCCTGGTTGACCTGTAGGTCGATGAGGTGGGTGCGCCAGCGGAGGGCCTGCCATGCGTCGTAGATGACCTGCTTATCGTCGTCGGCGATGAAGGGGTCGTCCTTGATGAGGGCGTAGACGAGCCGGTAGTGGGCTGCTGCGCTGATGGGGGTGCCGTCGAGTTTCCAGCTGAGCGTGGGGATGATGGACCGAGTTACGTTGCTGAGTTCCGTCTTGTTGAGGATCCACGGCTGTGTTTGCGCGTAGGCCAGGTACAGGTTCACGAGGTGCAGCTTGTAGAGCCCGAAGTAGGACAGTGCGCTCACAGTGCGTTTTTCGAGCGTGTCGGCGCTGATCATGCGTTCACCCGCGATCGTGAGCGTTTCTTCTTGGGGATCACCATGACGACGCCCGTGATGAGAGCACCGAGGGATGCGGCTCCCATGAGGCGCATGTACCAGGGCAGGGGGGTGATCGTGTTGAGGATGAAGTCAACGGGGTTGGCAGTTGCAGTGGCGGCGGTGGGCGCGGGGTCGGTTGCGGGGTCGTAGGGGACGCGTTCGCCGGTGACGAGGAGACGGTGTGAGTTAACCGCGTAGGGGGTGCAGGTCATGAGGGTCACGAGGTCTTTACCGGGTGTGGGGGCGAGGGCTTCGACCTGGTCGGGGGTGATGACGTCGATGCTGGTGACCTTGTAGGCGAGGGTTTCGCCGTACACGTCCACGTAGAACGTGTCTCCGATCTTCACGTCAGTGAGGCGGTCGAAGAGCGTGGCGCTGCGTAGACCGGTGTGGGTGGAGAGGACGGGGCGGGCACCCGTGTCGCCGACGGGGAGCGCTGTGCCGTAGAGGTGACCTGCGCCGGTGCGCATTGCTTCGTCGCTGGTGCCATGGTGGATGGGTAGGTCGATTCCGACGCCGGGCACGCGGATGCGCCCCATTACGTCGGTGTCGGCGAGCTGGTGGAGGTAGTTGTCCCAGGCTGCTGCGTCGTGTTCGTTGGGCGTGCTGTAGGGGTCGGCGAGGGGAACGCCCGTGAGGGACTGGTTGTAGGCGTGAGCGTCGAGGAGAGCTTGCGCGACCTTCTCGGGTTGCTGGCGCTTGAGCGTTTCGGCCTGTTGGGTTTGCTGGGCTGCTGCTTCGCGGGCCTGCTGGTTTTCCCAGATGGTGCCTACGGTGGGGTAGGCGAGCATGAGTGCGACGACGAGCATGAGCACTGCCGAAAAGCGTCGCATGGTTGCTGCCTTCATAGATATTCCTTCCGTATCGCCATTGCCGTATAAAGAATATCATCTGTCTACGGTTTTTAGGCTGAATTATCGCCGTTTGTCCTGTGTTGTGTGGCTGTTTTGTGGTGTAGGGAGGCCCCGCGCTTCGCAGCTTAGCCGGTCAGCGCGGGGCCTCACAATGGGGTGGAAGAGGGGTCCGTCAGGCGGTCTCTTCCTGCTTACGGCGAGAACGGAGGGCGAAGAATCCCGCTGCGCCAGCCATGATGGTAGCGGCAGAACCGATCACGCCGATGCCTGCGCCACCCGTGAACGGGAGGAGAGGCTTCTTTGTGTCCACGATGGTGCGGGAGCCGCCCGTGTCATCGGTGGTGTTCACGTCGCGCTGAGGATCCGCGAACGCTGCGGCTAGGTCCGTGACCTCGCCTGGAACCGTCAGGTCGAACTTGATGGGCGAGGGTAGGAGGTTGTAGCCCTCGGGGGCCTTGGACTCGACGATGCAGTAGGAGTGCAGGTTGGTCTGCTCTGCGCCGTTGTACCAGTTGGAGAGCTGAAGGCCAGCAACCTTCGTGAACCCCTGAGCGTCGGTGGGAGCCGACGTGGCAACAGGGTCACCGGAGACGGCGGCAGCGTCACACACGGTACCGCCCGTAGCACGGTAGACCTTGAACTCTGCGCCCGCGAGCACGGTGCCGTCGGTTGCCGTCTTCTTCAGGATGATGTCGCCGTACTTGGAAACAACCTCGGGAGACTTTGGTGGCTTGTTGGGGGTCTCGGGAGGCGTGTTGCCGGGGGTGCCGGGCTTGTTGCCGTGGTTGACGAGCCAAGCGTTGGAGGGGATGAACCACGCCTGGTTCTTGAGCTCGCCGGTGACGTTGTTGGCGTCCACGCGGGCAACAATGTCGATCGTGAGCTTGCTGCCAGAGTTCGCAGCAAGCTTGTTCAGGCCGTCTTCCGTAACAGACCAGCCGATCTTGTTGCCGTTCTGGCTCACGATGTAGTCGGCTCCCTCGGTAAGGGGGGTGGTGCCGGCCTGCACCGTGCTTGAGGTGTAGCTCGTCCCCTCGGGAAGGGTGTCCTCGACGTAGTAGTAGCCGAGGTCTGCGCCGGTGATGTTGCCGTCGCCGTTGGTGTCGCCCGCGAGGATGGTGGAGGCGAGCGTGTAAGTCAGGTTCTCGCCGACCTTGTAGCCATCCTGATTCTGCGTACCGACGTTGCCGTCCTTGACGATCTTGTCGATCGCGTTCTCCGTGTTCTTCGGGTACACGTCGAGGTCGTACAGCCAGTCAGCGTGGTTGCGCGGATTGGTCTGCGGCATGATCGCCAGGAACGGTGCTGCCGGGGTGATCGCGGAAGCATCGCCGGGGTAGGTTGTCAGGTTCTCGTTGACGATGTAGACACCCAGATCCACGGTCGCGGATGCGTCGCCGGTGGCGTTCGTGGTGATGCTCGTCGTCTTGGCGAACGTGTAGTCCTTGCCATTGATGGTCAGCTTGCCGGAGGCGACGATCTCGGGGGTGATGGTGATGTCCGCAGCCTTCTCTGCGATGGCCATCCCCGCAGTGGAGTGCACGTCGATGCCGTCGATCTTGTACAGGTCGAACGTGACGTTGGCGAGTGGTTCGCCGAGTGCCTGGCGGGCCTGGTCGGATAGCGGGGTGCCGTCAGCGCGGGTACCACTCTCGACGCCCTTGATCTTGTGGATCTTGATGGTGCCCTGGGTGGGGCCACCGTCGAGGATGGGGCTGGGGGCCGCGTTGGCGATGCCAGCGCCCATGAGGCTCACGAGCGCGAGTGCTGCGGTCGCGGACGCGACTGCGTATCGGGTTGTCTTCATAGGTGTGTTTCCTTTCCTTGGGGGTCAGTTCTCGTCGTTCTCGGTGGAGCGACGCTTGTATGCGATGGTCATGCCTGCAACTGAAAGCGTTGCGATGATCGCGATGCCGGCGATGACTACGATGCCGGTGCCGCCGGTCATGGGCAGCTGCGGGATGACGGTGACGGGCGTGACCTTGCCGATCGACTTGGCGGTTGACTGGTCGGACTCGACGTTGCGGTTGCGGCCATCGGAGATGCCGGTTGCGTGGGCCGTGTTCGTGACGTCGCCGCGGCGGATGTCGGTGTCGTCGGTGTCGGAGGTGGCCGTGCAGGTCATGGACGCGCCGACTGCGAGCGTCGTGTCGGGGCACGACACGTCGGACAGGGGCGTGTTGCCGTTGTAGGAGTCCTCGACAACAGTCACGTCGTGCAGGCTGATGTCGCCGGTGTTCGTGACTGTGAATGTCCATGCGAGTTTGTCGCCGGAGTGGAACTCTGGCTTGTCCACGGTCTTCTCAATGGAGATCGCGGGCTTGGCCGGCACGTAGGTGGACGAGTCGGAGGATGGATCGGACGTGACCGTGATGCCTGCGGGGCTGACGCCCGTGGTCTTTGCCGTGTTGGTGACGGTCTTACCGGCGTCGGGGAAGTCGGAGTCCACGAGGGGGCTGACGATGTTCTCCCACGTGCACGTGTCGCCGGGCTGGACAGTGTCGCAGGTCTTGGTGATCGCGTTGATGGTGTTCAGGTCGGTGCCCGTGTAGCCGCCGTCGTAGACGTCGTCGATGATGTGGACGTTCGTCAGGGGAACGTTGCCGGTGTTGGTAGCAACGTAGGTCCAGTGGAGCTGCGTGTCCGTATCACCGTAGGTCTTCTCAGTAACAGTCTTCACCAGCGAGATGGATGGGGTCTCGGGGATGAAAGAGCCGGACCACTCGCGGGCTTCGCCGGAGCGGGCCCACGTGTCGATGATGCGACCGTCGCCGTACGTGGCCTTCTCCGCAACTGCATACTCGCGGTGAAGGATGGGGTTCACGTTGTTGGAGTTCCATCCGTGAACGCCAGTAGCCGTATCCGAGTTCACGCCCGTGAGCGCGCTGGTGGGAACAGTCGTGTTCTCTACGTAACGGCCTGACGTGAGGTTGCTGTCATCCCAGTAGACCGTCGCGTCCCCTGCTGTGGGGCCGTTGAGTGCCTTGATGGTGAGGCCGCCGAGCATTTCGACGTCGCTCATCATCAGGTGCAGCTCGTTACTGGAGGCCGCCTTGAGGCTCCAGTCAACGGCCTGGTCGGCGTCAATGTTGATGGTAACGCTCGTCTTGCCCTGGACGGTTGTTTCCTTACCGGCGGCGTTGAAGGTGTAGGCCGCGAACTTGTCGAGGCCGGTGATGATGGCCTGCGCCTTGTGGTTACCGAGGTCCTTCAGCTCGACGGTGGGGGTGCCGAGGGCCTTGGGGGTGGGCAGGATGCTCTCGGGGAGGTCAGCTGCCGGTGTGGTGAAGAACAGCTTGTAGCGTTCGCCGCACTTGTAGTTGGTGCGGTAATGCTTCACCCAGGTATCTGTTTCGATGCCGTTGGGTGCGTAGGCGTCGTAGCCGGAGCCGTCGCGGATAGCCCAGTCGTCGTAGGACTGGTACGACGGCTCACAGTAGTCCTGGCCATCCTTCGTGACGACCTTGTTGATGCCCGACGAGGTGGCGGCGATGACGGACTGGATACCGCCGTATTCCTTGGCGTTCACCTGGTACCGGTAGCCGGTTGGGGAGACGGCGACCAGGTTGACTTCACCGACAGAGTCGGGCTTCGGGGTGGCTGGATTGTCCCAGTCGAAGGATAGGCGCTGGCCAATGAAGACCTTGTCGGCCCACACGCGACCAAGGATCGTGTGATTGCTCGAGTCCACTGCCTGGACGTTCCACGCGAACTGGTCGTTGCTCGCGTACCGGTTGTCATGGTCGATATACGGGTCGTATCCGATCTGGTAGACGCCGTCTCGGGTGGCGTAGGGGGACGCCATGCCGCCCATCCACGTGGTCATATTGACCGCGTTACCGTCCCCATCAAGGACGTAGGAGGGCTGACGGCCTTGGAAGTTGTACCACAGGTACTCGCCCTTTTTGACGTATACGTAGAATACGTCGGGCGCAAACGTTGGCATGTTCACGGTTGGTGATTTTTCCGCGTGAGCTGGCGGAGTCAGTGCCGGTGTAGAGATCAGGCCAGCAGCGATGAATCCCGCTGCCGCGATCCCCGCCAGCACGCGCTGTGTGCGCTTCCTGGGGGTTGGTGTCATTGTTTATTACTCCTTCTGTAGGTTCCTGGATAATTGTAACAGAATCATCGTGTTGATCTGCCATTTGCGCCGTGTGGATATCCTCAAACATGGGGAGGACCACCGCGAAATGCGGCAGCCCTCCCCTGAACTACGATGCTCTGGTCAGTTCTCGTTCTTGCGTCGGCGCGCCCACACGATCAGTGCTGCGGCTGCCGCGAGGATTCCTCCCACGGCGCTGGTCGCGAGAACGTGGTGGCGGAGCCAGTTGATGACCTGTCCGAAGGTCGAGGCGTTGACGTACACGTCGCTGATGGTTGTTTCAGTGACGTTGCCCGCCATGTCGGTGGCCTTGAGGACGACCGTGTGCGCGCTCGTGGACTGAGGCAGGGTGCCCGTGTAGACGCCGTTCTCGTCTGAGAGGAGCTGCACGGTCTTTCCGTCCACCTGGGCTTCGAGAGTCACGGTGGTCATGTCTCGTGGGGTGACGGTGAAGTCGCGGCTCTCGGAGCGGTAGGCGGCGTCGGTTCGGATGCCGGACACCTGGATCTCGGGGTTCGTGGAGTCCACGACGAAGCTGTAGCCGAGGCGGCTCACCTGGTCGAGGCCTCCCTCGGTCTGGGAGATGACCTGGATGAGGTAGGTGCCTTCCTCCTGGAAGGCGGCCTTGTCGATGTGGTAATCGTACACGTAGTCGCTGGTGTCGCCGCCCGTGCGGGTGGTGGACTGGAGTGCGGGTGCGATGGGGTAGGGTGCGCCGTCGAGGGTGACCTTGATGTCGGTCTTGTCCTCGTTGAGGGCTTCGACGGTGGTCTCCTCGAGGTCTACGTCCACGGGGGCTTGGAGGTAGCGACCCTGGTAGTTGGTACCAGTCACGTCCACGTTGGAGCCGTAGCGGTTGAGAATGAACTCGACGCTGGCGGTCTGGTCGTTGCCGGCCAGGTCCGTGCCCTTGATGGTGAGGGTGTAGAGGTCGTCGTACTTGGCTTCCTCGGGGATCTCGGAGAGGTCGAGGTAGCCGCCGGTGACTGCGGGCTTGAAGACGTTGCCCTTGCGGCCCACGAGGACGGCGGTGACGCTGCTGGGGTCAGCGTTGGTGTCGCTGTAGGTCACGCCAACGGTGGGCAGCTGGTAGTAGGCGGTGCCCTTCGTGAGACCACTGATGCTGATTTCGGGCTTCGTGGTATCGACGATGAACTCACCTTCGGTGACCTCGTTGCTGGGGTTGCCTGCCTGGTCAGTAGTGCGGAACCCGAAGGTGTGGACTCCCTCTGGGAACGTCACGGTCGCCGTGTGCGTGGATCCGACGCTGCTCCAACCGCTGATGCTGCCGGTGCCGGTGAGCTGGTTGAGGGCGGGGTCGAAGTGCTCTTCGACGACGGTGATGGTGGCGGTGCGCACTTGGTTGTAGTACTTGCCGTTGCGCACGTCGGTGGTGTTCCAGGCGACGGAGACAACGGGCGCGATCTTGTCCACGGTGAAGCGGCCCGACGTGAAGGTGTTGGACTCGTGGCCAACCATGTCGGCTGCGGACAGCGTGAAGTCGTAGTCCGTGTTGTCGGCGAACGTGATTGTGTTCGTCCAGGTGTCGCCGGAGTGGACCCAGGTGCCCCACGTGCCGGCAAGGCCGGTGGTGGTGAGGCTACCCGGGTCGAAGTTATTGTCACGGACGGTGACGGTTGCGTGGCGGTCGGTGTTGTAGAAGCCGGACTGGTTGGTCTGGTCGAACGTGACCGTAAGCTCGGGAGCGGTTGCGTCCACACTGATGGTGCGGCGCGTTTCAGCCTCGTAGCCCGCGTTGTCGGCGACGCGGATCCACACGTCCTGGGCGGGGTATTCACCGGCGAGCGTCAGGGGGACGGATGCGCCGGTGATGAGATTCTTGTCGGTGGCGGTCACCTGGACCGCGGGGTTATCGACCTGGCCGTCAGGGGAGACGGTTGCCGTACCCAGGGTCGTGTCACCGTACCCCCAGGTGAGGGTGCGGATACCGGACTGGGTGGCCGTAGCCGTGAGGGTGCCAGACGCGGCGTCCTTGTAGAGGGGAACGCCCGCACTGTTGGTTGCAGCAGGGGTGCCAAGCTCGACAGATAGATCAGTGCTCGTGATCGTCGTATTCGAGTCCTCAGACACGAGGCCGTCGGGGCGCTGGCTGTCGCTGACGTTGCCGACCTTATCGGTGGCTGTAGCGGAAACAAAGCCCTTGAAGCCGCTGGGGACGTCGAACTCTGCCACGCCGGAGTTGATGGGCGCGGATTCGGTGCGGATGACGGTGCCTGACGGCGTGTAGAACGTCATGAGCGCAGTGCCCAGGCCCGACGATGGGGCGGGGTCGGAGACCTGCACCTTGATGCGGGTGGCTCCCTGGACGAACAGGCCGTACCGGTCGGAACCGTTGATGGTCTTGCCCGGCGCGTACGTGGGGTTGACGACAATGAAGTTCGTGATCGTCGGGGCCTGGTCGTCCACGTAGAACGTGTACTGGCGGGCGCTGACGTTTCCTGCGAGGTCGGTCATGGTGATGGTGACCTGGTAGGAGCCGTCAGCTGCGCGAGCGACCTTGGAGTAGTCCACGTCGATTGTGCCGGTGGTTGCAGCTTCGCCGGCCTTGTCGCTGGGATTCACGGTGGCGACGTCGGTGCCGTTGACGGTGGCGGTCATTGTGGCGATGCCGTTGTCGTCGTGGGCGGTGAAGCTGGTGATTGCCCCGTTGGTGGAGGAGAACCAAGTCCCGTCCGTAGCCGTGACGTCAGTGGTCATGGTGGGGGCCTGCGTGTCCACGGCTGCGAACGTGGACGGCCAGCCGAGCGCAGTTGCGACGTGGAGCGTCTGGGAACGACCCAGGGGGTCAGTGACGGTGACGGTGGGGTCCTTGACACTGCCGGTGATGGTGGCGACACCGTCGGGGGAGACGGTCATGCCGTCGCTGGAGTCGGTGTAGGTCTGCGCGAGGCCGCCACCGCCCTGGGGGGTGAGCTGCACCTGGATGGGGGTGCGGGAGAACGTGCCGTAAGGGGTGACATTCATGTCACCGCTGTTGCGGACAATGGCGTTGATGGTGGCCTGGCTGGTTGACGTTGAGATCGTGCCAGCCCAAGAGGTGCGGTGGAGGCCGCGGTCTGCGCCGTAGAAGTCGATCTGGTGGCGCGTACCGTCGGTGAACTCAGACGCGGGGATCGTGAACGAGTACTTGTTATCAGCGACGCGGGTGGGGGTGACGGGGCGACCGTCGAAGATGAGGCTCATACCGCGCGGGGAGAGCTCCTGGTCGTCGCTGAAGGTGAACGTCAGGTCTTCCGTGGGCGCGGAGGTGAGCCAGTACTGGCCGTCGCCGAGTGTCTGGGCGTTGGCGATCGCGTCGGGGACGGTGAGCGTGGGGATGGTGGAGTCGATTGCCAGCACGTCCGTGTCACCGCCGGTGAAGGCACTGAGGCCGACCTCGTTGGTGAGGCCTGCTTCGTCCATGGTCTGCACCGTGTAGGTGCCGGCCTCAGTAATCGAGAACGTGAAGTTGCCGCCCTGGCGCTTGAGGGTGGTGACGACTTCGCCGTCCTTGACGAGTTCCACGGAGTACACGCCCGAGGGGCTGTCGGTGGCGGTACCGCTGATGGTGACGGTGCCTGCTGTGGCGTAGTCGCCGTAGGCGTTGACCTGGCCTCCGGTTGCGCGGAGGTTGGAGAACTGCGGGCCTTCATCATCGTAGGGGATGGTGATGGCCTGGCTGGCGGTGCGGCCAAACTCGTCAGTGACGCGCAGCGTGGCCTTGCTGGGCTTGCCGGACAGGTTGATGGTGGCGGTGGTACCGCTGACGGTCACCGGGTAGCCCTCATCGGTCGTGGCGGACACGATCTGCGTGTCGGAGCTGATCGTCGCCGTGAGAGAAGGGAGAGTCGTGTAGAAGCCCCAGGCAGGGCCTTCGGCGGGGTCGAGCGTCATGTCTGTGATCGACGGTTCACCGACTGTGGTGTGCGCGCCGAGCGTGAAGACCGTGTTGTCCCACGTGGCGGTGGGGGTGCCGGACGCGGGGATGCGGCTGGTACCGACACTGTAGGAGCCATCCGAGAGCGCGAGCGCGCCAGAGTCAGTGGGGATAACCCCGGTCATGGTGATGGGAGTTGCGCCGACGTTGGTGGCGAGGAAGCCCGCAGCGTACACACCCTTGTCGGTGTGGACGATGTAGACGACACGCGTGGGGGCCGTGATGTCGGCAGGGAGCTGGTTCACGCCCGCTGTCCCCTGTCCTGCTGCGGTGAGGGTGCCGGAAGCGTCGTAGCGGCGCATTTCGACGCTGGTGATCGTCGCACCGGACTGCGGGGCGATAGTGGCGGTGCCTCGCCACTTACGGGTCTGGCTGTAGTTGCCGAGGTCGAAGTCAACGGACGCTACAGGTGCGGGGGCCGCGGTGACGGCGGCGGGCGCGACTGCGGCGGTTGGCTGTGTGGTGCCGAAAGCGTTGGTGGCGAGCGCCGCGGGCGCGATCGTGGTGGTGGCCGTGGCGAAAGCTAGGAGGGCGGCGATGCGCACTGTCGTCTTGGTCGTCTTTCGAGGACTCATTCTTGAACCTTTCCGATGATGGGTTTTTAAATTACTGTATGCAGCGTTTGCATTCGTAGACTTATGCGCATTATACTACACGTTATGCGTATTCGAGAGTGGGCTGAGCGTGAGGGTTTCCATCCGCAAACAGTGTGGCGGTGGTGCCGTGAGGGCACTATGCCTGTCCCGTTCGAGCGCACTGCGACCGGCGCGATCATCGTCCACGACCCTAAATACGAGACTGCGCCCGCCACGTCGAACGCGGGTAGGGTCGTGTGCTACGCAAGGGTTAGTTCCGGCGACCAGAAGGATGACCTGCAACGGCAGGCCGACAGGCTCAAAGCGTTCGCGTTCAGCATGGGCGTAGCCGCGCCCGAGGTCGTCACCGAAGTCGGTTCCGGCGTGGACGATAAGCGCCGCACACTCAACCACCTGTTAGCTGACCCGACCGTGGGCACGATCATCGTGGAGCACCGAGACCGGCTCGCCCGCGCGAACGCCGGCCTCATCGAAAGCGCGCTCGAAGCATCCGGTCGCAGGCTTATCGTCGTAGACGACACCGACCTCGACGACGACCTAGCGCGCGACATGACCGAGGTGCTGACCTCGTTCTGTGCTCGCCTGTACGGGCGCAAGTCAGCTGCACGCCGTGCCCAGCAGGCTTTGGAAGCTCTCACGCGATGAGCTCCTATAAGGCCGTTAAGGTGGCGTTGGACCCTTCTCCTGCGCAGGAGCGGCTAATGTTGTCGCACGCTGGCGCGGCCAGGTTTGCGTTCAACGCTGGGCTCGCTCACGTGAAGGCCGGCATCGAGGCGGGCGCGAAGCCGGAGTGGTCTTTCTATTCGCTGGTCCGTTGGTGGAACGCCAACAAGGACGCGCTCGCCGTGGACGCGGACGGTGCGCCGTGGTGGCGTGAGAACTCGAAGGAGGCCGCAAACACTGGGCTTGATGCGTTGGCGAAGGGCTTGTCGAACTGGGCGAAAAGCCGTAAAGGCGCGCGGAAGGGCCGCAAGGTTGGCTTCCCGAAGTTCAAGTCGAAAGACCGTGCCACGCCCAGGTTCGCGTACACGACCGGCGCATTCGGCCTGATCGAGGGCGACCCGAAAGCGCTGCGCCTGCCGAAGATCGGTCGGGTGCATTGCATGGAGGACGTTGCCGAGCGCGTGGGTGACGCTCGCGTGTTGCGCATGACGGTCTCGAAGCGGGCGGGCCGCTGGTACGCCGCATTGACCGTCGAACGAGACGACAAGCCGGTGACGAAGCCGCCGAAGGGTGGCGCAGTCGGCATCGACTTGGGCATCAAGACCCTGGCCACGCTGTCGGACGGCACGGTCATCGACAACCCGCGCTGCCTTGCGGCCAGCGAACGGCGGTTGAAGAAAGCGCAGAAAGCCCTCAGCCGCAAGGCCATGGGCTCGAAGCGGCGCGCTAAGGCCAGGGCCAAAGTCGCCCGCATCCACGCGCGCGTCGCGAACCAGCGGCTCGACGCAATGCACAAGCTCACGACGTGGCTTGCCAGCACGTTCTCGCACATCAGCGTCGAGGATCTGAACGCAGCAGGCATGGCCAGGAACCACCGGCTCGCCAAGGCGGTAAGCGATGCGTCGTTCGGCGAGTTCCGCCGCCAACTCGAATACAAGACAGCGAAAACTGGCGCGAGACTGCACGTGATCGACAGGTGGTACCCAAGCAGCAAAACATGCTCGAAGTGCGGGGCAGTGAAAGCCAAACTGTCCCTGTCCGAGCGCGTGTTCCACTGCGATGCGTGCGGCCTGTCCATTGACCGTGACTTGAACGCTGCGGTCAACATTCTGGTCGCCGGGAGTGCCCCGGAGACCATAAACGCGCGCGGAGGGGACACAAGCCGGGCCGACACACCGTCGGGCAACGCAAACCCCAACGAAACGCGAACCAAGCAGCCACCCACCAGTGGCATGAGACTTGGAGCTGGTCTTGGCAACGAGACCATGCGCTTCTAGAACAAACTAGAACCGCAACGGTTTACTGCCAGCTGTGAGCTTCTGACACCAAGGTTACGTGACTGAGCGGGTCAGTTGCCTCTACGGGTGGTTGTGGCGTGAGGTTTGCGGTGGGAATCTCGGTGTCCTCGAAGAAGGTTGTGTCCGCTTCTTCTGTAGTTTCTTCGCTCTCGTCTGGGAAGAAGCCCGTATCTGCCTCTTCTGCCACGTCGCCGTGGCCTGCGACCTGGGCTGGCTTCGCGACCGGCGCGGGTGCGGGCACGTCGGGAAGAAGACTGACCGGTGTGGGGAGCGGACGCGGCTTCTTCTCGACGGGCTTGATCGCCTGCGGAGCAGCATCCTGGCGCGCTAGGCGCTCTTTCTCGCGCACGTCAGCTTCCTGTACGGACTCCTGGTGGAGTGTCAGCGTTTCGGGATCTGTGAGGTCTCCGCTGAGGCTGCTGCTGAGGCTGTCACTGTCGAGTGTGCCGTCGTTTCTTTCTTGGTTGTTGAAAGGGGAGGCTTCCGTGAGTGATAGAGCTGCGAGCTTACGGTAGCTCTCGACTGCGCCTTCACTGGAAAGAACTTTGGTGAGCGCTTCGACTGTATCCGTGAAGGTTTGGCCCTTCAGTTCCTTCCAGGCTGTGGGGATGTCCCACTGGAAGAACAAGGCGACGGTGGTGACAAAAAGGAGGGTGGCGACGACTGCGAGGCCGATCGCTGTTGCGGTGAATGCGGTCATCACTTGGCGACTCCTTCGGCTGCGTACACGGCGTCAACGAGGGTGCGGGACTGGTCGAGCTTCGCGGAAAGCTGGGCTGATAGCTCAGCGGGCCGGCCTAGCGTCGGGTTGGGGTGCTGAGCGAGGTAGTCTTTCGCGCGTTCGAGCTGCGCATCAACGTCGGCTTTGGGTACGCCGTCGGTGCGGAGCCTGTACGTGTAGTTGTTGATGCAGTCCACGATGTAGTTGAGGAGCTGCAACTGCACGACTTCACCGGAGTTGTCGGTGTTGAGGCTGGTGAGGTTGTTCCAGTAGGCGTGGTACATGCCGGTGTCGCTGCTGGTTTGGATCGCGGACGCGATGTCGCGGTTGAATGACCCCATGTTGTAGAGGGCGCTCGCCTGTTCGACGTTGTAGTTACCGCTGATCGCGTCCTTGAACCAGGGGGCAGAGAGGGCGAGGCCGTCGGCGTTCGCGTCGCTGGCGTAGAAGAACCAGTAGAGCTCACCGATCTGGTACGCGAGCTCCGGGTAACGCGGATTCTCCTGGATGTCCTTGATATGGTCGCGGACTAGGGGGATGAAGGCGGCTTCCTCAGCGGAGGTGAATCTGCCGTCCCCCTGCTTGATTGCGGTGATCGTATCGAAGTAGGAATCGATGTTGGCAGGGCGCGCGTTGATGACGGGCTCCCACGCTTCGACGGTGCCGGCCTTTTGTGCGGCGCTGGTGAGCGCTGCGTAGGAGTTCGCGTCGGCGTTGGCCCCATAGGTGTAGGTACCTGCTGACGCGATCGACATGATGAGGGCTGCTGCTGCGAGCGCACCGACGGTGCGGATGTGTCTGCGGTGCTTAGCTCGGTGGCGACTGTCAGTGGTCTTGTAGGTGTTGAGCGCAGCGATGACCTCAAGCATGGAGGAATAGCGGTCGTCTGGGCGAAGGGCGACGCATTTGGCAATCACGTCGGATAGGGCGCGGCTGACTTCAGGGTTAGCTGCGTGCGCGTCCACGGGGCCTGTGGGGATGCCCCTGTGGTCGGATGCGGGGAGTTCGCCGACGAGGAGGTGGTACATCGTCATTCCGAAGCTGTAGATGTCGCTGCGGATGTCGAGCGGTGTGCCCTTGGTGATCTGCTCGGGGGGCGCGTAGCCCTTGGTGCCGAGGTTGTGGGTGTTGATCTGGTTGTCGGGGGTGATGACTTCGGCGAGGCCGTAGTCCATGAGCACCATGGAGCCGTTCTGGTACATGATGTTCTTCGGCTTGATGTCGCGGTGAACGAGGGGGCCGGGGTGGATGCGCGAGGGGAGGGTATGGAGGTAGTGGAGAACGGTGGCGACCTGCACCATCTTGGGTACGAGGAACTGCTCGCTGAACCGGCCTTTTGTAGTGTGCTTGACGGCAACGGCGAGGTCGTAGCCGCTGATGTAGTCCATGAGAACGGAGTACTTGCCGCCCGGCTTGTCGGTGTGGTCGAGAACGTCGAGGATGCGGGGGATAGCTGGGTGATCGAGAGGCTGCATGAGGCGCGTTTCGCGCTTGAGGCTATCGACAGCGATTTTGCCACGGCCTTTAGGGTCGGGGACGGGGGCTGCGACCTCTTTGAGGACGACGAGCTTGCCGTTCTTCGCGTCGGAAACTCCATACACCTGGCTGAATGTGCCGTCGTGGAGTACGGAGCTGATGACGTAGCGGTTCCCTTTGCCGAAGGTTGAGCCCTTTTCACGTAGGTTCGTCATGCTAGTCCTTCCGTTGAGGCGAGTAGAGCAGTGATGTTGTCCTGCTCCCCCGCTGCTTGTGCGCGCGTCGCGAGGTCGTCGAGGCCTGCTTCTGTGAGAGCGTCGAGCTTGTTGCCGACTGCCTCGTAGGCGTGCCAGAAGCCGTCTGAGCACAGGAGGAATGTGTCGCCGATCTGGTAGGTGCCGGTGTAGGTGTCGGGGGTGTGCCCGTCGGCTTTGGGATGGCCGAGCGCGCGGGTGATGCGGCTGGCGTACCTGCCCGCGATGTCGGGGGTGATGGTGACTCCGCGGCGCTTGAAATCGTTGAGAGCTGAGTGGTCCTCAGTGAGCTGGATGCCCTCGAGAGTGCCTGCGGGGATCTTGTAGGCGCGAGAGTCGCCGATCTGGAGGATCCAGTACTGGCCATCGTAGAGGCGCAGGAGGGTCAGCGTTGTGCCTCCTCGGGTGCCGGCAACCTGCTGGTGGGCGGTGGCGACTGCTTCGACGAGGGTGTCGTCGGTGATGTCGCCGGCCTTGACGGCTTCCATGTAGATGCGGGCGGCGCTTTGGGAGGCTTGTGCTCCGTTAGCGACTCCGCCCATGCCGTCGGCGATGAGCGCGAGGATGCCGGTCTTGCCGTCGGCGGTGAATGTGGCCCAGGCGTAAGTGTCCTGGTTTTCGTGACGCTGGTTGCGGTGGGTGATCGTGTGGATAGCGGTCATGCCTGCTCCTTGATGACGTTGAAGGCGACGTGGCCGAGGCGTAGGAGCGCGCCGTCGGGGACGATCGTGGGCGTGTGGGGCTGGATGCGGTGTGAGCCGATGTATGTGCCGTTCTTGGAGCCGAGGTCGGTGACGATGACTTGTCCGTCCTGCTCGTAGATCTGAGCGTGGCTGCGGCTGAGGCTGCTGTCGCGGCTGACGCTGATCTCACTGCGCATGGAGGAGCGTCCGATGATGACGGGGCGGGTGAGGATCGGCCAGGTTTCCTCCGTGGTGAGGCTGTGGAGGCTGTAGGTCGTGGCTGTGGGTTCGTCGTCGTCGAAGAAGCCAGTCATGTCGTCTTCGCTGGTTTCGACTGACGTCACGGGCGTGGGAGCGACGGGTGCAGGTGTGGGGCGTGCGGGTGCTTCGACGACGGGGGCCGGGGCTGGAGGTGGCATGACCGGCGCAGGAGCAGGAGCTGGCGCAGGAGCCGGGGCCGGGGCCGGGGCAGCCTGGACGGGCACAGGCACGGGTGCCGGCGTCGGTGCGGGGGCTACGGGCGCGGGTGGTTCTGGGAGAACCAGGTCGGGAAGCGCGTCTTCTTCTGGCTGCACGGTGACTTGCGGCGCGGCTGGCACAGTCGGCTGAGCAGCGGGCGCTGTGTCAAACAGTGACTTGCGTACAGGCCCCTGATGAGTGGTGATCCCGAAGTCGGTCACACCTGGCTGGCTGATGGCCTTGTCCTTGATTGGTGCGCGTAGGGCTGCTGCGAGCGCGTCGGGGGTGCCGATAGATGCGAGCGGCCCGTTTGCAGGCATGACGATCTGGCTGAGCGTCACCGGCGACAGGTTGGGGGATACGAGGCGTGGGCCTCCGTTGGCGAGCGCCGCCCAGTGCGGAGCAACCTTGGGCATGATGAAAGACCACAGGTTGAAGGCCGGGTTGTCCTGCGGGGGCGCGACGGCGACCCAGAAGTCGTTTTGGCCGTTGGTGACGATGCCGGTCGCTGTGCGGTAGTCGCCTCCTTCGCGGATGAAGGCGCGCCACACGTTGATGATGCCCTCGAGTGCGATCTTCCCCTCGAGGGTTTCGACGGGGGTGAGGCCTAGCTGCTGTGCGTGCGCCGCGGGGACGGCGCTCATTGGGGTAATAGTCATGGTCTGTTCACTTTCCACTGGAGGGATTGCCGGCGAGGACTCGGAACCAGATCGGGTTGGTGGCCCGGTCGTAGGAGGCTCCCCAGATGAGGTAGAGCTCAGAGAGGCGCGTGGATGACGTCCAGGACTCAAGCGTCCCGGATTCACCTGGCTTGAGGGTAAGGCTGTTGGTGAGGCCGTACACGGTGCCCGTACGAGTGTAGGGGTTGCGCGTGGCATCGACGAGGGTGTCGTCAGGAGTGAGGGTGATGGTCTCGGTGCCGAGGTTGCGGACCTTGAACGTGTAGAAGGCGTACTGCACTTCACTGGACTCGACGAAGCCTCGGTTCTGCGCGGACTTTTGGCTCATGGCGCGGAATGCGTCGGGGCCGGTGAGGAAGGCGCTGAGGGTGACCTCGACGGGGGTGCCGTCGCTGGTCTTGACGACGACGGGCGTGTTCAGGCCTGCGGGAGCATTGAAGGTACCGTCTCCGACTCGCGGGAGTGTACTCGTGTCGGGCAGGGAGCCGTCTTGTCCCGCGCTGGTGAGAGCGTGCGCGCCGATCCAGTTGGGTTCGGTGTAGTAGCTGTCCGCATACTTGCGGGTGCTCTTGGCTTCGTCGGAGTCGTCGCGCGTGGTGGCGGTGGCGTGTTCGGGGTCGAGCGCGTCTACGGCGAGCTCGCTGAACGTGTCCTGGAGCTTGTGGAAGCTGTCGGACGCGAACAGGGTGTCGTCCATGTACACGTCCTCACCGCTGGAGAGTCGGCAGGAGGAGCCGAGGCCGGTGCCGGTGCAGTCCATGATGGGGGGTCGGCTGACGGTGGTCGTGGGGAGGTTGGCGGCGTTCGCTGCGATGTAGGTAGCGAAAGCGTCGGTGACCTTGCGGCTGAACTCCACGTCGCTGATCGACGTGAGCTTCGCTTTGGCGAGCGCGTCCTTCACGCCGGTCTTGTCGAGGGTGACCGCCGTGTAGTCTACGAGCTTGAAGTCCACGTTCTCGCCGTTGTTGAGAGTTGAGGGGGCGGTGGTGGGCTTCCAGGTGAATGGGTTGCGGTGTGGCTGGCCCGTCCAGGTGAGCTGCCCGGTTTCGGGGAGCTGGTAGGTGACGGTAGCGAGGATGGTGCGCACTGCGTTGGTGCGCGCTTCATTGCCGTTGAGGTAGTCGTACTCACGCGCAACCCAGGACTGGTCGATAACTGCGTTGAGGCCGTCGATGTTGAAGTCGTGGAGGGCCGTCATGTAGGGCACGAACGTTGAGGTGCCTTTAGCGGCCTCGGGGAGGCTCTTCGCCGGGGGGACGATGACACCGAAGTAGGTGCCGATCAGCGCGACGGGCACTAGGCCGATGAGAGTGCGCTTGAGGAGCTTCTTCTTTCCGCGCTTCTTCTTGGCTGGCGTTGCAGGTGCGGCGGGCGACCCCCACGAGTCCCAGGCCTGACCTTGTGCGGGCGTGTTGTTCTGCGTGGGGATGTTGATGTTGGTGTCCCAGGAAGCCACTCTTGTCTCCTCTCCTGGTTAGTTCATTAGTTCATCAGGTTTCCGAAGAATGTTACGGCGTTCGCCGTGTCCACTGGCTCCGGGGCGGGTTCGGGGTCGTCCGCTGTGGGGAGCGCGGGGGTGTCGTCGGTGCGGGGCGCAAAGTCGTCCTCGTTGTCGCCAGTGGGGAACGCCCACGGACTCTCCTCGTCAGAACCGGTTGTTTCCACCTGAACTTGTTGAGGTTCTGATGGTTTTTGCTGGGTTCTGAGTAGGTCTTGGATGAGGGATTCGAGCTTGTCGATACGGTCGCTCTGCTCGGGCTGTGGCTGTGGGGCCTGTACGACGACCTGCGGCTGCGCGGGCGCAACCTGCTCGAAGTAGCTCAGCCCCTGCTGCGTGCGCATGGTGAGAGAGTCGAGCATGAACTGAAGGCGCTCGTTCTCCTGCTGCGCTTCATCCAGAGCGGTTTGGAGCTGGGCGCGCTCGAAGTCCTCCTCGTAGCCGAGCATCACGTTGACGACACGACGTACCTCATCGTTGTCACGGTAGGCGGCCAGCAGTGCACTAACGAGAGAGGAAGCTTTGCGTTCCTTAGTGAACGGGCGGATCACGTCGTCGTAGATGTCCTCCGGGAGACCCTTGACGACCAGAGTGTACTTCTTATCCGATGACATCGGTCAGCCTATCTCCCTCGTGGACAACGCTCGTAGCAACTGACCTAGCGATGTACTGGATCAACTGCTGAGCCTGCCCGGCTGGCGAGGGATTGTAAATGAGGGCTCGAGGCTGAGGGTTCAGGCCTCTGAGATTAATGAGCGTCGCGCGTAGAGACTGAATGTCACCATCGATAATGGCGGTGGGGAGCTTGTGTGCTGCAAACGCCATATAGAGGACGCGGGCGACCACGTTGTTCGCGGGCGGGCCGACGAGGATGATCTGTTTGCCGTCGCGGGCGACCTGCGCGAGGCGGACCGCCCAGTCCACGAGCAGGTAGGTGAGATCGTTCATGTAGGCGCGCGCGCCCATGGTAATGAAGCTGACCTGGTTGACGCTCGTGTCCGTGTAAGGGATCGGGCCGTCGCCTTTGGTGAGCCAATTACGCCCGTCGATCACGTCGTTGGTGCCGAAACGGTAGTCGATAAGGCTGTCCACGTTCAGGTCGATGACACAGACAGGGCTGTTGTATGCGAGTTCGGCGGCGTACTTCTGGATGAGCTTATACGTCGTCTTAACTGCTCCCCCGGTGCCGGGGAAGATCACGTGCAGGCCCTTGACGACCGTCGGCGAGAGCGTCGCGATCGTCGGCAGGCTTAACGTCAGGATGGAGTCCGCGTTGGAGAACGCGTCGAGGCGCGCGAACGGGCTCCGTTCAAAGGCTGTGAGTCGTTTGCGGAGCTCCACGTCGCTGCCGCCGTGCATGACCTGCTTTTCGAGGTCGGCTTTTTCTCGGGCGAGGCGCGTCGCGTCAGCTTCGAGGGCAGCGATGCGGTCACTCTCGGACGCGCGCGTATTCAGGAGGGCTTCCTGTTCGGCGAGCTTCCGGTTCGCCGCGTCGAGTTCGGCCTGTAGGCGCGCCACGTCGGCGTTGGTGGATGCGGCGGCGGGCGCGACAGTCGGGGCGGCCTGTTGGGGAGCCACCGTGTTAGCGCCTTGCGCTGCTGCAAGCGTGGCGAGGGCCTGCATGAAGGCGGCGGGGTCTAGTGGTTGCTCTCCCGTGGGAGCGTCGAGCTTTGCTCCTCGAGCGTTCAGGGCTTCGACGAGGCGCGCGTCAGTCGAGTAGGGGATGTACTTGTCGGTGCTCACGATGCTAGGGGCAACCTGACCGTTATCCGCATACCCGTCAGGGACGATGAAGGCCACCACGTCGTTGCGCGTAGCGCTCATATGCGACTGGAGCTTGATACTGGCGGCTGGCACCTCCGACAGTTCGACGACGTCCTCAGCCCCGTAGATTTGGGCGAAGCCCTCGCGTGCGAGTTTCACCGCGGAGGCGGGGAGACCGTAGTAGTAGGCCTTGAACATGCTGGGCTCCTTCCTATGGTTGGGCCTCCGCGCCCTACCTGTTCGACTGGGTGAGCAGAGGCCAGTGAACGGTGGGGCGCGGAGGGGCTTATGGGGTTACTTCTTCGCGCTCTTCTCCGCGAATCGCGCGAAGTTGATAGCTCCCTCGATGTTGAGGGTGCGCAGGTTGATGCCGTCCTTGACGGGCAACAACTCAATGTCAGGGGCAAAGGATCGAACCTGACGTACGACCGACTCGGCGATAGGTTCCATCTCTTCTGCCTTGTCGGGGGTGGGAACTGTCTGCTCCGTCTTGATCGCGCCACCACCGATGACGAGGAGGTAGGCGAATTCGTCGGGTGCGAAGCGGTTGGCCTCGAAGGTGCCTCGCAGGTTGGCCGTGATGGTACCCGCCACCTCGTTGCGTGCTGCGTTGACCTGGCGGGACACATCCTTGCGCTTCGCGCCTGACCGGATAGTGCCGGTGAGAACCGCTTCCGTGGCGGCTTCGCGAGAGAGTGCGCGCCCGTACTCCTGGTGCACGTACTTGGCGACAAGGGAAGCGATTGTGTTGCCGCCGACGGGGTAGGACGCGCTCGCTGACGTGATGGGGTTCAGGTTCTTGATGAACGTCACGTCGGCGGTTCCAGCGCCGAGGTCCAGCACAATGATCGGCTCCCCCACGCTGTCCGCGTATTCGGCGACTGTGCCCATGGCTGGCGTGAAGACTGTGGCGATGAAGCCCGCCAGTCCTTCTGCGATGACGGACACATCCCCCACCTTAATGGGGATGCTGGCGCGTTCGGGAGCGACGATCTCCACGCTCTTCGCGAGGGTGAAGATCTTCTTGAACGTGTCTCCCTTGCCAGTCTCGCTTGGCGGGGCGAGGAGCGTAACGTCCCAGGTGACCTCGATGGAGTCTGGCTTCTTGCGTAGGAGCTTAGCGACGAGCTCGCGCCCGATGTAGAGGGCGTAGTGGAAGCTCCACAGCGTTGTCTCCGACTGCACTTTCGTTGCGATCGCGGAGCTGGGTCGGGTTGCGGACATGCCAAACTCACGATCGGCGAGGGGACCTGCCGCATACAGGTGCGTCGGTTCCCCCGCGGTGAGGCCCTGCGGTGCCCGGAGGATGATCGAACGGAGTTCGTTGGGCTTTCCGTTGATCTCCTCGGCGACGTACTGGTCGGGGATCACATAGTCATCCCCGATCGCCGCGAAGGCGTTGGGAAGGATTGTGACGGGACTGGCCTTCCCGTTCACGAGGACGGCAACTCGGGTTTCCGAGTTGCCAAAGTCGATGACCAGGCGCGCCTGCACCTTGGTCTTGGTCTGCTCACTCACTAGCGCATCCTTTCTGTCGGTTTTCGTGCGCTCTTTATGCCATTTTATCGGTAAATGGCCTGTATGTGCGTTTAGGCGTGTTTGTGTCGCTGATTAGCGACGTTCGCTTCGAGGGATCGGGCGTTGACTGTAGCGTTGCTGAGGCCCGGCATGAGGAGTTCTCGGGTGAGGGTTCCTGTCTCCCACCCTTCTTGGATGCGGGCGATCTGAGTGCCGGAGTACTGGAAGCTGCCGTCCTCGTTCTGGGATGAGAGCTGCTGCATGAGGCCGGGAACCGTGTCGGGGATGCGTGTGGCGTACAGGTTGGCGAGCGCTTCGAGGGTGTCGGCTTGGCTGTTCCTCGTGAGGGGAAGGTCGGCGAGGATGGGGGCGCGGCTGATTTGGTGGAGCTGTTCCTCGTTGAGGCCCGCGCGCGCGAGGCTGGGGCGAGCGAGGTTGAGGAGGGAACGTAGGGCGGTGTCGGAGGAGATGGTCGCCTCGAGGTAGGGCTTGATGTCCACGCCTTGTGCGAGGGCGCTCTCGTAGAGGGAGAGCTGGGTTTCTCGCATGTATCGGAAGTCGCATCCGGCGGTGGGGTATCCGCGTCTGGTCCATTCGAGGACTGCTGCCAGGACGGGGACGGTCAGGCCCATCTTGAGGAAGGGACGGAAGCTGTTGAGGTTGCCCTGGTTGTGGGCGTGGTTGCGGACGATACGCAGGATGGGGGCGGGGAGCACGAAGAATGGCTCGGGGATGGTTTCGAGCATGGCGAGTCGGATCTGGTGGAGGTCGTCGGGGTCTCGGTCGATGTAGGGCATGATCGGGGTGCCGTCGAAGATTGCGCTGCGCACCTCGTCGAGGATGTCGAGGGGGTAGCCGGTGAGGATCGCCCGGTAGTTCTCGAGGGTCAGCTCTTTGCCTGCGTACTTCACTTGTTGGTGCCTTTCGTCGTGGTGGTGAGGTGTGCGCGTCGCTGGGCGACGTCGTAGACGAGTTCGTCAAGGGCGTGCGGATAAAGACTGTACATCCAGGAGCGGTTGGTGCTCCAACCGTCGGTGGTGTGGTGGAGTGCTGCGGGGATGCGGGCGGCGTTGAGTGTTTCGAGGTAGGAGGTGACTGCGGCGTGGGGGCCGAGGTCTTTGTAGTGGAGGCGCGCTGTGGGGGGCATATTGGCCCACGTGTAGGAGCCGTCGTGCTGCTGGCGGAGTTCCTGCCTAGTCACGTCGAGGATGAGTGCGTCGTAGGCCAGGCCTCGGGTGGCTTCAGCGTTGCGGGTGCCGTTGCTCGAGCGCGGGCTGGTAACGGTGACGGCGAGGACGTGGCCGTGGCCGTCGTCGTAGTGGAGGGCGTATTCGTCCTTCTTGACGGTGCGAGTCCCTTCCCGGTTGTAGATGGGCAGAGAGATAGTGGCGAGGCGCGCGAGCGCGCGCAGGCGAGTGAGGGATGGATGGTCGCACATGTTGATGTCGGCTACCCGTTCGGCTTCCGTGCTGGAGCGTTTGCGCGTGGAGTAGGCGACGTGGCCGCGGTGTGGTGCGTAAACCGTCGTGTACGGGGTGGAGCTGATGAGTTCTCGGAGGTTCATTCGTTGTCCTCGGTGGCTAGGTGTTGTGTCGCTTCGAGCTGTACTCGTCGCGCGAGGTCGGGTGGGGGGAGTTCGCCATGAGTGTCCCAGGCTGGCGGCTGGCCGTTGAGGGCTTCAGTATTCTCAGCCTTGAAGCGTTCGCGGTCGAAGTCGATGCCGTGCTGGGAGAGCACCCAGTAGGTGAGGTCTACCTCGGACAGGATAGTGGGCGTGAGCTGGCCGTCGCGGGTGACGACTGCGGGCACGGTGTTGGTCTGGTCGATGGGTTCGATCATGTATGGCTCTTGGTAGCCGAGGTAGCCGATGGCGCAGTCGGCGAGATGGTAGGAGACGTCGTGAGGTTGTGGGGGGTTGAGGAGGTCGGTGTACTTCCACCGGTCATTGAGGGGGATGCTGGCCACGTCGGTGATCGTATCTTCGATGGTGCCGTTGATCGGCCAGGCCTGTAGGTCAAGCTGGTCGCTGGTTGCTGGGTCGTTGCGGACGACGGCGAGGGTGCAGCCGGTGAGGCGCGGGTAGGAGCCCGCTGTTGAGGCAGTGGAGAGGCGCGAGTGGACGACGACGACGCTGCCGGTAGTGAACCAGGCGGCGGCGCGTTTCTCTTCGACGGTAGCCGGGCGGAACGTGCCGAGTTCGCGGGTGACTCCCTGCCAGAGGAGGTAGTCGATGTCCCTGTAGGTCGCCTGCGTGGTGTCGATGTCGATGTCTGGGTTGTCGAGCTGCCAGAGGAGGAGCGCGAGCGGCTGGAAGACACGGCGGTTCTTCACGTGCGCAACCGGGGGCGTGATGAGCGCTCGCGGGGTGGGGGTGGTGCGGGCCCAGTGGGCGAGGCCGCTCATGTAGGCGGCGACGGTTGCTGCGTCGGTGAGCTTCACGTCGGTGGTGACGGTGATGGTCGTCGTGTCTTCCTCGCGGGTGAGGGTGGCGTGCTTGTTGGGGCGCTTCTCGTCGCGGAGTAGGGTCTCCCACTGCTGCTTGTAGGGGAGCGTCTGGCGTGCGACGGTCTGAGGGTTCATCACTTGGTGGCCTCGTTTCGTAGCTTCTGAGCGAACCGGTACTGGTCATTCGCGTTGCCGCCGGTGCCGGTGATGAGCGCAGCGACGTAGGCGAGGGTGCCGGCGTCGAAGGCATGGAGTTCGTCGTGGATGCGGACCTTCGAGAACTGCATGGCGTAGATGAGGGCCTGCTGGAGTAGGTCGATGTCTGGCGAGGACGCGGGGGTTACGCCGTCGGTCGTTGCTTTGAGTTGGGCGATGAACTCGGCGTCGAAGTAGTCTTCGAGGCTCCCGGTGCCGGCGTCGCGGGCGACGGCTCGGTCGAGGGTGCGGGCTGCGGCGGCGAGGGAGTCGGGGGTGTCGGTGGCGATGAGGGTGAGGAAGTTCTTCCCGAGGCGGGTCTCGACCTCGCGGAGTCCGGCCTCGACTTCGAGGCGCACGGTCGTCTCTTTGCGGCCTAGGCGCTTGCCGATCTCCTCGTAGCTCATGCCCTTGTGGGCGAGCGCACCGTCCGGGGTACCGGGGATACGGAGCCGGATTGCCTGCGGGTAGAGGCGAGTTTGCCGGTAGGACGCGCCCCTGATGTAGACGACGGTGCGGTCGATGAGGGTTTGCGCGTCGGCGGACAGGGTGCGCGCCTCCGAAACAAGCCTCGTTAGTCGCGTGTAGAACCGCGCCACGATGCTCCCTTCCTGCCCCCGTTTAGAGGGGGCGATCGTCGATGTAGAAAAAATCATCGGTTTTTGTCCACGCACCTTTGCTGGCGGCGTTTTTGGCCTCCTGGAAGGGTTCGCAGCCCGTTTGGAGGTGCGCGTGGACCAAAACTGATGTCTGAAACCATCATTTCACGATCAACATTTTTCATCACTTTTGACGAGCGGAGGGTCGCAGAATGAGACAGAGGTGGGGTGCCGAGGGGGCTGTGGAGGCGTGTAGAGAGGTGTGCCGACCCGGTGAGGCGAGAGGCGAGAATGAGGCTTTTTGTCGGGATTTGTCCAGTTGCACCCCTGCCGGGCGCTTGTCGGTATGATCTACCCCCTTCCCGTGTGGAACTCTGATCGCACCGTGTTGGTCTCGCTAGTCTCGTGCTGATCTACCCTAGCGTCGTGCGGATGTCCGCTAGTACAACCTCTATCTATGCAGGGTTAACGTGGATGTCGGTAGGGTTAACGTGGAACTCGACTAGTACAACCTCTATCTCCGATTTCACGTGTTTATCCCCCCTCTAGTACAACCTCTATCTATGCAGGGTTAACGTGGATGTCGGTAGGGTTAACGTG